>Ga0228700_1000028_pt1 | contig 173442 bp, 168 predicted proteins | sample McNCre317_Aug_MG_FD_178019 | JGI IMG/M metagenome (GOLD analysis project Ga0228700, IMG submission 178019) | Freshwater microbial communities from McNutts Creek, Athens, Georgia, United States - 3-17_Aug_MG | ecosystem: Environmental > Aquatic > Freshwater > Creek | place: USA: Georgia...
CGAAGAAATACACAGGAGTTAATCAAATGCGAGCCAATTCACGAGCCATTCAAAGTTACGGCGATGTCAAAGTCAGCAGCGGCGTTGCCACGGCCAACAATGTGCAATTGATTCAAATGTTGTTTGATGGCTTGTTGGAAAGTTTGTCCACCGCACGTGGTCACATCCAACACAAAAATATCAATGAAAAATCCAAAGCCATTGCACGTGCCAGCCGCATCGTGATTGGCCTGCAAGGTGCCTTGGATTTTGAAAAAGGCGGCGATCTGGCCAACAACCTCAATGAGTTGTACAGCTATGTGACCCGTCGTTTGTTCCACGCCAACGCTCACAATGATGTGGCAGTGTTGGATGAGATTTATGGTTTGATGCGCGAAATTCGAGACGCTTGGGAAGGTATGCCTTCTTTGGTGCCGGCGAGTAACCGACCTGCCAGCATGATGAACTGATCGCGGTTTTCTTCTTTTTAGAAGAATTTCGTTATTTATCAGTTAATCTTGCAGGTTGTTCGGGACAATTTTTAGGCGCATCCAAGTTTTTGACTTGGGTGCGCCAACCTGCTTGGGGAGAGTGTTAGATGTCAGCAATTATTGGTTTGGTCGTTCTGTTCATTTGCGTGTTCGGCGGTTTCGTGATCGCCGGCGGTAGCTTGGCGCCCATTATCAAAGCCACCCCATTCGAGATGTTCATTATTGGTGGCGCTGGCGTTGGCGGCATGATCACCGGTAACTCAGGTGCCATTTTTAAGGGGGCTTGGGGCGGTATGGGTCGTGTGCTCAAAGGCCCTCGTTATCACAAGGAAGACTACATCGGCATCATTGCCGTGATCTCTAAGCTGATGAAAACACTCAAGGCCGAGGGTGCCGTGGCGATGGAATCACACGTCGAGAACCCCGAGGCCAGTGCTATTTTTGGTGAATGTCCCAAGATGCTGCACGACCACGGTTTGGTCGGATTGATTTGCGACACCATTCGTTTGATGGTGGTGTCCTCCGGCACCTTGAGCCCTTATGCGGTGGAAGACGTGATGACCACGGCCATCAAACACCACCACCACAGCGAAATGCAAAACGCTGACGCACTGTCTACCCTCGCTGGCGCGTTGCCTGCGCTGGGTATTGTGGCTTGTGTGTTGGGTGTGGTGAAGACCATGGGTGCGATTGACCAACCTCCTCCTGTGTTGGGTGCCCTGATTGGTGGCGCGTTGGTGGGTACGTTCTTGGGGGTGTTCTTGGCTTACGGTATTTTTGAACCGTTTGGTAAGCGCTTGGTGCAAATCATTGACGAAGACAGCGAGTCATTGAAAGTGGCTCAGCAAGTCATCATTGGCAACATGCACGGTTACCCCGTTCCTTTGATCATTGAAGCCGCTCGCGTGTGTATCAACCACCACGCTCAGCCCACCTTCGGTGAACTCTTTGATGCGTTGAGGAAATAATGGCTGACGAAAAAGACGCGGCAGCCGCCCCGGAAGACGCGGAAAAAGCAGCTCAAGAAGCCGCCGCAGCAGCAGCGGTTGCCGCTGCGGAAGCTGCCAAAGCGGAAGAGGAAAAAGAAGAAGCACCTGCGCCGGTCATCATCATCAAGAAAATCATTGATGATGGCCACGGCGGCGCACACGGTGGTGCTTGGAAGATTGCGTTGGCCGACATGATGACGGCGATGATGGCGTTCTTCTTGTTGATGTGGCTGTTGGGCGCGTCTAACGAAGACCAGCGTAAAAGTATTGCTGACTATTTCAAACCCACCTCCCAAAGCTTGGTGGCCATTGGCCAATTGGCGGGCTCCAACGGTGTGTTGGGCGGTCGCTCCATCATTGACCCCGATGGATTTCCGTTTGCAGCCAAGCAAACAGCGTTGCTGGAGCGTTTGACACCTCGTTCAGAAGGCGGTCCTAACCCCAGCACCGATCCCGGTCAAGAAAACAACAACCCCTACTCAGACCCAGACAAACTGACGCCTGAGCAGAAGAAAGAAATTGCTGCGGCGCAAGAAAAAGCCGACTTTGACAAACTCGAAAAAGAGATTGAGCAAAAGCTGTCAGAAAACAAAAAGCTCGGTGGCCTCAAAGACCAAGTGTCTGTCACGCGTGACAAACAAGGTCTGCGCATTGAAATCATCGACAAGGCTGACTTTGCTATGTTTCCTAGCGGCGGCATGAGCATGCAAGGCAAGGCTGCGAGCTTGATCAGCGAAATTGCTGCGTCGTTGGCAGAAATGCCTAACAAGATCGCCATTCGCGGTCACACCGACAGCGTGCCTTTCAACAACAAAGAAGGCCGCAACAACTGGTCGCTCTCCGCTGAGCGCGCAGAAGTGACCCGTGCCTTGTTGGAAAAGAGCGGTATCAAAGAAAGCCGATTCGCTCGCATTGAGGGCGTGGCAGACACCGATCCGTTCAACCCCAAAGATCCACGCGATCCTCGTAACCGTCGTATGAGTATCACGGTGCTCTACAACGACCAAGACTAAGCAAGGCTTAGGCGCAAAAAAGGCAGCTCAAAGAGCTGCCTTTTTTCTTGAGGGCTATCTGAGGCTTTAGGCCGCTGAGCGCAGGTCGTACTTGTTGATTTTTTCAATCAAGGTGGTGCGCTGCAAATTGAGCAACTTGGCCGTGCGTGACACATTGCCAGAGTTACGGGTGAGTGCCTGTTCAATGATGCTGCGCTCAATTTGAGCCATGCGCTCTTTGAGCGACAACCCTTCGGGCGGCAACTGGGGCATGCCTTGGGCCAACATGATGATGCCCTCGATCTCGTTTTCCTCTTCTTCGGGCTGTTCGTTCATTTCCGCCAGCACCTCGGGTGGTGGCGTCATTTCTAGCTTGGCCAGCAGTGGCGCTTGGGCTTGGAGTTCGGCTTGTGCCGATACCAAACCCTTGGGCAACAGGGTAGGGGGGATGGCGCGTAAATCCAACTCTTGGCCCGCATACAGCGTGCTGAAACGGTCGACAAGGTTAGACAACTCGCGCACGTTGCCAGGCCAAGGGTATTTCTGCAAAGCTTCCAAAAAGTCAGCTTTGAAGCGAATAGGTTGCTTGCCAAAGTTGGCGCATTTTTTTGCAAAAAATGCCAACAATTCAGCCACATCATCGTTGCGTTCACGCAACGGTGGGGTCACCATGGGCAGCACATTGAGGCGGTAATACAAGTCTTCGCGGAACCGTCCTGCTGCAATTTCGTTCTCTAAGTCGCGGTGGGTCGCCGCCACCACGCGCACATCGACTTGTACTTGGCGGGTGCCGCCAATCGGATCTACTGTGCGTTCTTGCAAAACGCGTAGCAATTTGACTTGCATATCCAGCGACATGTCGCCAATTTCATCCAAGAAGATGGTGCCACCATGAGCCAGCTCAAAGCGACCAATGCGATCGGCCACAGCGCCCGTGAATGCGCCCTTGCGGTGGCCAAACAGTTCGCTTTCTAACAAGTCTTTAGGAATGGCGGCACAGTTGATCGGCACAAAGTTAGCACCGCAGCGGTCCGATTGCTCATGCAGCAGCCGAGCCAGTAGCTCTTTACCTGTACCGCTCTCGCCTGTGATCATCACTGTAGCGTTGGAGTTGGCCATCGTCGCGACCAATTGGCGCAGCGTGGCAGCTGACTCGCTGGAGCCAATAAAGTTTGTCGTGGGTTTCATGTCAAAAATTCCTACACATGATTGTCGGTGACAACGAATATTTCACAAGACAGAAAAAGTATTCGTCTTGAGATTTGTTAAAGATGCACGGCTCGGTGCCGAATCAAGGGGGAGACCTCTCAAGGACATAGACATGAACCGCAACACCATTTGGGCTGTGACAGCCGCCGCCATCCTGTTGACCGCTTGTGCCAACACGCCTCCGCCTATGCCTGCGCAATCGCGCGTGGACGAGGGCGCCAACATGATCACGCCCATGACTCAAAAGCGTGAGACCTTGGTGGCTACTGGTTACGCAGTCATTAGTATTCAAAATCACCGAAATCCTGCGCAGCAGCGTTTGTTGGCTATTCGTGCCTCCAAACTTGACGCTTACCGTGCTTTGACCGAGCAGGTCTATGGCCAGCAGCTCGATGCCAGCACCACCGTGGCTGACATGACCGTGATGAGCGATACCTTCCGCGCCCGTGTGGAAGGTGTCATTTACGGCGCGGTGTTGGTCAGCATCACCCCTGTGGGTGACGACACCTATGAAACCACCATGTCACTGGATCGCAGCGTGGTGAGCGACTTGCGTGCGCTGTACATCGCCAGCTTGAGCAACAAGCGCTAAACATAGACATCAAAAAGATGGGTATGTGGATGTCATTGCGTCGACGCCTGTGCATCGCCACTTTGCTGGGGATGGTGGGTGTCAATTTTTCAGTCGCCGCGGCAGACCTGAGCGCACAAGAACGCCTCAACGCCATTCGCAGCGCGATGGTGGAAGCTGCCATGAAATCCAACACCCGCGTAAGTGCGACCAGTTGGATGGAGGGCGACGGTAAGCTGCGTGAGCTCAATCGCTTTTCATCTGAAATCAAGCTACGCGATTTGCAGGTCGCTCAATACTCGCGTGATGCTGGACAACAACCTCAAGCTGAGTTGGCAGTCACTCACGTAGAGGCCGTGAAACCTAGCCGCTGTGAAGCGCCTCAAGCCAAAGCGCCTTTGCGCCAAGTGATGACGGTCGGTTTGGATTTGTCCCCAGGTTTGGCCCCCGCACAACGCTATCCTGCGCAACAGCTTGGGTTTGCTGCGCGCACCCGTTTGATGCAAGCCGCTGCGCGTTCGGAACGCTGGCGCCTCATCAGCACGCAAGCGCAGCCCCGCACTTATGACCGATTGATTCATGGCCATGGTGAAGAGCATGTGAAATGGCATGCCCAATTGACCGTGACCCCTGTGCCCTTGGGTGGCGTGTCTGACGACTATTCAGTGTTTGGCTTGAGCTTGCAGGTCAGTGGTCCCAACCAACGCCAAGGTTGGTTCACGGCAGAAGAGGTGGTGGTGCCAAGTCTGCCCACACAGGCCTACGGCACGCCCAAGATGGACACCGAGACGAATGCTGCCATTGCGCGTGCGGTGACGGCCATGGTGGAGCAGCTCGAAAAACAACTGGCGTGTGACCCGCAAACGTTTGCGGTGGAGCAGTCCAACGGACGTTTGTCGCTCAATGCGGGTAGCAACGCTGGCTTGCGCGTGGGCGACAAGCTCATGATTGCAGACCCTTCGGTGTTGCCACGTCACACCCTAGAGCCTGGTGCGCTTGACGCCGCCGTGCTGGCCGAAGTCAAATCGGTCACGCCTTATCACGCAGAAATCAAGCAAGTGGCGGGACGCAAACAAAAATTCAATGGGGCCTGGGTTGCTTGGCCTTACACGTACTAAAAGATTGACGGGAGAACCAACCATGAACACGCCTATCACCTCTCTTCGCGCCTGGCTGTGCTGCGTTGTTTTGGCCGTACCTGCCATGGCGCTGGCTGCCAGCCCTGCGCCCCGCAGCACCTACCAAGTGGTGTCGGGTGATACCTTGGACAAAGTCATCCGCAAAACCATGCCCGATAGCCCCTTGCGCGTTGAAATTTTGCGCAATGCGTTTGTGCAGCAAAACCCACAAGCCTTCACCAAATCGCCTCCTCGGTCTTTGATGGCGGGCGCGGTGTTGAATGTGCCTAATCATGACGATTTGCTGCGCAGCTACATGGTGCCCGGTCAATCGGCAGGCAACAGCGGTATGGGGCGCGGCGCTGGTTACTCGACCGCCGACATGAACATGAGCGAGCGTAAAAACTGGGTACGCTTCCCCTAAGGGGCCACCATGGCCATCTTGGGTCCTGAAGGCGTCCACGCGATTTCGCGTGTGGCGCCTGTTCATTTGGAAATGCGCACTGCGTACGTGGAAGCCCCTGTCGCGCGGCAGCTAGGTTTGCACGATGGTCAGGTCGTGCAAGCCACCGCCACCGTGGTGAACCAGCAGCTCAAGCTGGTGCTCAATGAACACAGCTTCAATGTGCCATTGTTTCCGTATATCAAAGAGGGCGATGTGGCGCAGTTGCGCGCGCAGCAGTTACCGACTGGCAAATGGGCCTTGCAGTTGTTGCACACAGGTAACTTTGCTGGGCCCGATGCCCCGTTAGCAGCCATTCCCACACGTTTGAATACCTTGCTGTTTCAGCCCGGTGGTTTTGCGAGTTTGCTCACCCTATTGCGCCCCGGTGTGCTGGAAAGCTTGGTGCCGCCTGTCCAAGATGCGGGTGATTTGAAGAAACGCATCAGCGCACAACGGCTCAGCATGGGCACGTTGCAGGCGCAAACCTTGAAGCGTTTTATCTTGGGCCACAGCAAAGCTGCTGAAGCCAGTTTGGCCGACGGCGAACCCGTGGCCGACAACACCAAAGTCTTGCTGCGTTTACTCATGGCTGAACGTGCCCGTGTGGAAGAGGACAGTGGTGACACCCAAGAAAGCCTGCACCACGCCCTTGATGAGGTCGAGGCGGCACAAGTTCAGTCAGCCCAAAATTTGCACAAAGGCGAGTTGAATTTGGCTTTTGTGATTCCCTTTCGCGACGCCGATCCCGTCGAGCTGCACTTCGAACAAAAAGGCAACAAACCGGGGCAGCCCAAGAACCCGCTGGTGGTCAACATGCACACCCAAAGCCGCGTGCTGGGTGAGGTCTGGCTCAAAACAACCATCAGCAACAACGCTCAAGTTGATCTGACCATGTGGGCCTTGAGCAAAGACGTGGCAGATTTGGCCAAGTTCAACGCCAGTGAGCTGACCGATGAACTCGAAAGTGCGGGCCTGCGCATGGGCAGTTTTCAGGTGTACAACGCGCCACGGCCAGACGCTGTGCAAGACCATCCACCGCCAGAGCATGGCAGTTTGATTGACACCCGCGCATGACCGATAAACATTACATGCAAGCCGTGGCTTTGGAATACGGCCGCAACAAAGCACCTGTTCTCACTGCCAAGGGCGATGATGAATTGGCGCGCCGCATCGTGGCTGAAGCCAAAAAGCAGGGTGTGTACGTGGCCGAAGACCCACGTCTGTTGGCCATGTTGAGTCGACTCGATGTGGGTCAAGAAATTCCGGAAGATATGTTCACCGCTGTCGCCGTGATTTTGGCGTGGGTGTATTGGCTCAAGGGCATGCAGCCCGGGGATGAAAAGCCTAAGCAGGCTTAAACAGAACGTGTGAGAAGTTACGCTTCAGCGTAACCACGGCCACCACGTCTACCGCCGCGTGAGACCTTGCCTAAGCGGTCGTAAATCTCGACCGAGCTGGTGGGGTCTTGCACTTGCAGGCTTTGCAGGGCACCACGGATGGCGTCAATTTTTCGGCCAATCAACACTTCATTGCGGCGATGCATATCGCGGCAATGTGCCATGTGCTCTTTGAAACCGTCCCATTCGGGGCCAAGTGCATCGGCCGACTCTGGGCCTTGAATGCCAGCCAGCTGCGCGAGCTGCTGAAGCATTTCGTTCTTTGTGTTTTGCGACGCTTCAAAGCCGTCTAAATCTTGCACCTTCAACTGCTCGAACTCGCGCTCCAGCATGTTTTCCAGTGTTTTCGCCAAAGCCAAAGCCTGCTCGAGCGAGGAGGCTTGCGTATCCGTGGCGGGTGTTGTCATATCGGAAAAAAGGCGATCAATCAGAGATGAATGAACGATCAGTTACCAATCATCTTTTCGAGGGCCACAAAGTTTTCAGCAATGCGGCGTGGGTTCACAGGATAGTTGCCATCCTTGATCGCCTGCTTGATGGCCTCAACTTTGGAGCGGTCGAAGTCTGGTTGTGCCATGACTTTTTGGGCGACGTTGCTCAAGCTCACTTTATCTGCTCCTGCGGAAGATGCTTTCTCCATGGACGGAGCCAAGTCTTCCTTGGCTTGCGCGGCAGAAGGGCTTCGTTTTTCGACTTTGTCGATGGCACTGCGAAGTGCAGCGTTCGATTGCGTCATCCGACCGTAGTTTGAAATTGCGTCATTCATGATGTTTTCACTTTCTCCAACCTGTTATCAGGTCAAAACTTTTTCACAACACTTCAATCGACCCCAAATTCTAGAACTTGAGAGTTTTTTTGAAATATTTTTTAAATACCACTTTTCACCTCAGTTTCGCGGCATTCGGTCCGGTAATCACGCCATAGAGTGATCGACCCGACTCGACATTTTTTAAGCGAATTGGTTCACCTAAACCACCATCTTGCAACGCTTCCGCGCGCATCGTGATGGAAAAGCCCTGTCCTTCGCCTGCTGTGACCTGTACCTCTTGTCCGCGCTTGACCAACACAGCGGTCTTCACGTCGTACGAACGCAGAGGGGTGTTGGGCGTGAGGTCACGCACCAACTCCATGTTTTTTAATAAATTAGCATCAGAAATGATTTGGTTTTCCATCCCTGCTGCAGGCATTTCTGCATAACTGAACATCGAAGGTGTGATGAGCGTGCCGCGTTTGAGCAACTCTTTAGACACCAACACTTTGTACAGCGCAGGTGCTGTTGGATTGGCGCGGTTCACGGGGGTGTTGGCTTGGCCCGTGCTCACGTTGACGAAAAGTTGCCAAGCGGGTTGCGCACAGCGCACGCGGATGGCAGGTTGATTGGGAAACGGTTGCTCAAACTGCAGGTTTTGTTGACAGTTTTGCACCGTGATGCGTGGATCTACAGGCGCGATTTGTACCTGTTTGCCTTGAAAAGACGGGTGCGTGGCAGCCCATTGCAGGGCTTGCTTTTGTAAGACCTCAAAGGCGCTATCTGGCAAACCCGAATTGGCCGCAAACCCAAGCTGGGCTTGGCTTAGCACGCATGCAGCCAGCCACAAGCCCCAGCGCTTGGTGCGCGAGGTGTCGGCATTTTTTAGGCACAGCATTTGCATAGTCATTCGGGTCGGTGTTGAAGTTTTGACATTGGTTCAGACCCAACCCTTCATGCAAGAACGAAGCCAACTTTTTTCAAGGACCGATTAAACGGAGCAAACCATGCGACTCGACCCGTCCTACAACCCTCAGGTGAACACCACCGACGCCTCCGGTAGCCCTAAGCTGCCTCGGAGCCCGTTGGCGTACGCCCGCACCGCGCCCGCTTTTGCGCGCGCGATGGCCAGTGCCAGCTTATCTGGTTCATTGGCACCAGAGGGCAGCATGACGCCTTGGGGAACCACCATTCGCTCGGGTCAAACCTTGACAGGCATCGTGCGCGAGCAAATGGCGCAGCGTGGCGTGAACATTTCAAACAACGAAGCCATGCGCTTGGCGCAAACCGTGGCGCGTTCGAACAACATTGCCAACCCCAACATGATTCATCCAGGTCAGCAGCTGAACTTGGAGAGTTTGAATTTTTCTTTGCAACAAGCGCAAGCAGTGAACCAAGCCATTGCGGCCAACAAAGCCGCAGCGGCTGCCGCAGCGGCGCCTGCTGTCACGCCGGCAGCGAACGTCAACACACTCAACACCAATACGCAGATGGGCGCGACCGCCTTGGCGGGTACGGCCCAAGTGCAGTTGCTCGCGCGCTCAGACCGCAGTGGCAATGTGGTGTTAGAAAAAACCATCGACCGCGCGATTGAAAAAGGCTTCATCCCTGCGCAAGACAAACAAGCGGTGATGAACAAGATTGTTCAACTCTCGCAAGAGCATCGCTTCGCACCCGATGACTTTGCCCGCCTCACCTTGATGGAGAGCGACGGCATGAATCCCAAAGCCACCAACAACCGTTGTCACGGCATCATCCAGTTTTGTGATGGGCCTGACCGCGGTGCAGCCAGTGCGGGTTTTGGCGCAAACCCCAAAGCCATTCTGGGCCACAGCGTCTTGCAGCAGCTCGACATGGTGGGCAAGTATTTTGAAGACACAGGCCTCAAGAACTTTGGCCCCGTGGGTTTGGATGATCTGTATTTAACAGTGCTCACGCCAGCGGCGCGCAATGAAACACGTCCCAATGCAGCCTTGAACATTCCCGGTCAACAAGCGGCTTACTTGCATGTGAACCGCGACATGCGTGCGCCCATCACGCGCAACTCCATCTTGGCGGGGTTGCATCAAAACGCCAATGAACGTTTGGGAACGGAAGTGGCGCAACGCCCTTCCATGCAGGCCGCTCGCTTGAGCGCCTATGCAGCACAAGCAGCAGTGACGGAATCGCGTTAATTTCATTGAAGTGGCAAAAGTTTGCCGCTCACACCGTCAAAACCGCCGTGGCACGGCTCTTGCATTAATCGACACGAGGTCTCACAACTTGAGGCCATGTGTCAATAAACAGGAGTCTTGTTATGGACGTTTTTAATTCAGCCTTTGGAATTCACGAGCGTGCGCTTGGCGTGAGAAGCCAACGCATGGAAGTATTGGCGCGCAACATCGCCAACGCTGACACGCCTAACTACAAAGCACAAGACGTTGATTTCAAGGCCATGCTCAAAGAAGCCAAGACTGAGTATTTGACCGCCACCAACGAGAAGCACTATGCCGGCCTGACCGAAGCGCCAGACAACGGCATGCGCTATCGCACACCTTTTAACAGTTCATTCGATGGCAACACCGTCGAGATGAACGTCGAACAAGCTCAATACGGTAAGGCAGCGGGTGACTACCAAGCCACCTTGCAGTTCTTGCAAAACCGCATCGGCGGTTTGCGTAAAGCCATGCGTGGGGAGTAATAGATCATGCAACTTGATAACGTCTTTGGCATTGCAGGCACCGCGCTGAACGCGCAAGCCATTCGCATGAACACCACGGCCTCTAACTTGGCCAACGCCAACTCGGTGGCGGGTTCTGAAGAAGAAGCCTACCGTGGCCGGCGTCCACTCTTCAAAGCGTTGATGCAAGAAGAAATGACCCACGCTGGCGCGCAGTTTGTCGGTGGTGTCAAGGTCGACCGCATCGTGAACGACCCCGCGCCCATTCGCAAAACTTGGGAACCAGGCAACCCACTCGCCGACAAAGAAGGCTATGTCTTTCACTCCAACGTGAATGAAATGTCTGAGATGGTCGACATGATGGCCGCCTCTCGCTCGTATCAAAACAACGTTGAAGTGGTGAACACCGCACGTCAACTGATGATGCGCACCCTTGAAATTACCAAGAGCTAATTAGGAGTCTCACATGGCTATCGATACATCGTCTTCTATTAGCGGCATCATGACCACGGCACAGTACAACGCGCAAAAAGCGGCCACGCCACAAAAAACAAGCATGGGTCAGTCTGAGTTTTTGACGCTGTTTACGACACAGCTCAAAAACCAAGACCCAACAGACCCCGTGAAGAACGAAGCCTTCGTGGCTCAGCTCGCACAGTTCTCCCAACTCGAAGCGACAACCGCCATGAAGACCAGCATGGAAGGCTTGGTCAGCAGCATGTCCAACGATCGCATGTTGGGCGCAGCGTCACTGATGGGCAAACAAGTGGCGGTGCCAGATGGACCCGTGGAAGTGACCAGCAGCACCGTGTCACAAGGCACCATCAATTTACCAACAGGTGCCGATGGCATTCAGCTGCAAGTCTTCAACGACAAAGGCGTGCTGGTGCGTACGCAAATCATTGGTGCGCAACCCGTAGGCGACTACACCCTGTCATGGGATGGCATGACCGATGGCGGTCAGGCTGCTGCCAACGGTACCTACCGCTATGTGGCTACCGTCAACAGCAAAGGCACGACGAGCAAACCCACGGTCAATACGTACGCCACTGTCACAGGTGTCAAGAGTGCAGGCACGGCAGACGGCGCCATGTTGCTAGAAGTTGCGGGTGGTAAGACCGTCAACTTGGCCGACGTCAAGCGCATCGTCAATTAATTTCAGATTCAAGAATTTCTCTCAGGAGCTAAAGCACCATGTCCTTCTATACCGCACTCACAGGTTTGAACGCAGCCACCGCCCAGATGGGCGTCACGTCCAACAATATTGCCAACGTCTCGACCACCGGTTTCAAACGCAGTCGTACCGACTTTGGTGACATTTTTGCGACCTCACCCTTGCAAAAAGCGTCGGCCACCATCGGCCAAGGTGTGGCGCTGAAGAAGGTGACGCAAGAATTTGGTCAAGGTAATTTGGTGTTCTCTTCTAACACCTTGGACTTGGCCATCAGCGGTGACGGTTTCTTCCCCTTGAAGTCTCAAGACGGTTTCCAAGATATCTTCACGCGTAACGGGGTGTTCATGATGAACGACCAATACAACGTGGTGAACTCAGCAGGTCAAAAACTCATGGCGGCGTCAGTCGACTCGTCCGGCAAAGCGAATTTGGACGACATGAACGTGTTGACCATCCCGCAAAAAACCACCGGCATGGCCATGCAAACCAGCAAGGTGCAGCTGGGTTTGAACTTTCCTGCAGATGCGAGCGTGATCAACAAAGCATTCAACCGCAATGATCCGACCACCTATAACAAGAGTACCGCTTTGACGGTGTATGACGCGGGTGGTAACTCTTACCTGGCCTCGGTGTATTACGTGAAAACACAAAACGCGAGCCAAGCCACCCCCAACAACAAATGGCAAACCTATGTGTATGTGGGGGACAAGCTGGTGAATGCCTCTTTGCAGCAAGCCACCAACACCACAGGCGATGTGATGTACGTTAATAAGTACGGCCAGTTAAAAGCGAAGGCAGACTTTAAAACGCCCACTGAAATTGCTGAGTTGAACAGTAGTTTCTCTAAGAAAACGATCAAATTCTCATTGGACGATTTGACCGATGTGCGCACCTCACAACCTGCCACAGTGAATGCCGGTCTGGCCACCAGCTTGGGGACAGGCTCGAATGATGGTGTGGATTTCAGCAACTACATCAACATGAATAAAACCGAGTTGCTGGGCTTGCAAGGCAGCAGTGGTTTGACATACACCCTCAAAACACCTGCATTGAACGATGGGTTTACTGTCACCTTTGGCCCTACAGCTGCGCGTGTGTCGGTGAGTGTCGATCCCGATGGCATCAAAGCCCCCACGCCCTTAGACATTGCCACCGCATTGAACAAAAATGCAAGTTTTGCCGCATCCTATGTGGCGCAAGCACCTAGCAGTACTCGGGTGACGGGGGTGAAATTTGCCCCGGGTGCCGCCGCCGTGGGGGATTTCAAGAGTTTTTCAATGACCTTGAACGGCAAGGTGTTGTCTTTCTCAAACATCGCGCCTGCAACGGCCACCATGACCGACTTGGCAGCCACTCTGCAAGCCCGTTTGCGCAACGAAGATAACGGCAACACAGACTTGAGTGTCAAAGTGGTCAATGCCACCAGCGCCACTGATGCTGATTTGCAGATCGTGGATGCCGCAGGGCGAACGGTCAGTGCCGTGACGTTGTTGAACCAAGCCGCCACCGCTGTGGGCGGGGTGGCCAGCTATCCGAATCCAACTCTGAAAATCACGGCCATTGATCCCAATGTCAGCTCGTTGTCCATTCAAGACGAATTTGTGATCAAGCAAGGCAATGACAGCATCAGCTCGGCGACAGCGTCGGGTACGACCACCATCACCACCACGGGCGGTTTGGGTGTGGCACAAAACAGCACACCGTATCCACGCAGTGTGGCGAGCTACACCATGGGCACAGGGCCATACAAAGCCACCTTCCACGGTCAACCCACGGACATCACGGTGGCAGGTGACACCACGGACACGTCGATTGCAGGATTCGTCGCCAAACTCAATGCCAATGAAGCGTTTTCTGCTGCCTACACCGCAGTGGTGGGTGCAACGGCGGGCACCATGGATGTGATCGCCAAAGACCCCACCGTGTCGTCACCCACCTCTATCACGTCCGATTTGCAAATCTCCAACACGGTGTCAGGTGCTTTTGCGGCCGTCACGACCGTCAGTACCAATGCTGCAGCCGCTTTGGGTGTTTACAGCCAGGCGGCTGGCGCACCTCCGAGCTACGCGGGTCAACACAGCATTGATGAATTGAAAAATCTGTTCACTGTGAATGTGGATGGTTCTTTGGATGGCGTGACGGTTGGTTTGGATCGTTTGATCGAATCCATGAAAAACCAAACTGCTGCGAACAAGAAATTGTCAGGCACCCAAATTGCTGCTGAGTTGACCAATGAAATTCAACGTCTGTATGGCGATGAAAAGCCTTTTAACTTCTCAACCGTCGGCACGCCCACATTCTCGTTGCAGCTGACGTTGTCATCGAACAAATCTACTTTGGACAAGCTGCACATTGACTTGTCGACCAAAGGCGATATGAAGCCAGAAGATTTGGTTCGTGAGGTTCAAAAGCAGATCAACGATAACGCGTCGTACAAAGACAAAATCACGGTGTCGTACGACACCCAGACCCAGAAACTGGTTTTTGCACCCACAGGTAGCAACAAGGTGACGGTGACCAGTGATCAGACAGCTGTCGGCTTGACAGACCCCTTGGTGCAAGGTGTGAACGATGACTCTGTCGGTTTGGCGATGTCGCCCTCCGTTTCAACCTCTCCTTTCCGTGCGCTCAACGATCAGCGCTATGGCATGAAGGTTGAGTACGATGCGGTGAAACAAGCGTTTGTTTTCAAATCTGGCTCGACGGGTGACGCGTCCAGCATCGTCATCTCCAACATCCGGCCAGGGAGTTTGGCCACCCAAACAAACAAAGGTCTGGGCATGACGGGTGACCCTGCCAGCTACTCGGTGCTGCCATCCACCATCGATGCTTTGCGTGGCATTGCCTCTAAACCGGCTGTGCTTGTTGGCAATGCGTTGGCCATCAACATCGACAACAACTTCTCTGTCGATAGCACCAATAACCAATTTGTGGTGTCGGTCAACGGCATCACCGGAACGGTCACGGTGCCTCCCAAAGACACCTACACCTTGGGCACCTTCATGGAGGCTTTGCAAAACGGCATCAATAACTTGCAAAGCCCCAACAAAACAGGTTTGACCCCCGAATCTGTCAACGGTGTCAAAGTGACCTACAACAGTACTAAGAACGCTTTGGAATTCACCACGGGCACAGCTTCCACCGATTCATACATCAAGGTCACCGGCGATGCCAAATGGGGTCTGGATGGTTTGGATGCGCAATTCGGCTCTACCACCACTTGGATCAAGCCCAAGGCTTTCACCGATGAAAAAGGCGCCACGGTTTATATCGACGGTTTTGGTGCCGAAACATCGAGTGCCACTGGTTTTGACACCTTGCCCTCGTGGTCACCCGTTTACTTTGACAAAGGCGAGCTGACTTTTGACACAGCTGGTAACTTGGTCTCACCTAAGCAAGGCGCACAGTTGGATACGGTGTACTTGCCAAACGGTAAAGGCGCTTTGACCATCAACATCGACTACTCCAAGTCCACCCAGTTTGCGTCACCCTTCTCGGTGTTGTCGCAGTCCCAAGACGGTGCCCCCGAAGGTGACCTGGTGGGCCTGGCCATCAAGGACGATGGTTTGGTGCAAGCCAGTTATTCCAACGGTGCACAAAAATCTCTGGCCAAAGTGGTGTTGGTGAACTTCTCCAACGCTTCTGGTCTGCGCCAAATTGGCGACACCAACTACTACAAGTCCTCTGAGTCAGGCACACCTAAATACGGTGAGGCGGGTTCAGCAGGTTTTGGCACGGTGCGCTCAGGTGCGACCGAACGCGCCAACGTGGACTTGACCCAGGAATTGGTGGACTTGATCACCGAGCAACGTAACTTCCAAGCCAACGCCAAGGCCATGGAGACCAGCACCTCGATGACCAACACCATCATTCAGATCCGCAACTAAGCTGACGGATTAAGAGACTGACATGGACCGCTTATCTTTCAACGCGATGGCGGCGATCAACGAAGATCGCTTGATTCGGCAACAGTTGTCTAACGACATTGCCAACGTCACCACCGTGGGTTTCAAGCAAACCTTCGAAGCCACCATCCAACCGCACCAAGCGGTGGGTGAGGGCTTTGACTCCCGCTTGCAACCCCGTCTGTACACCACAGACCGTGTGCGCTTGGATGCCGGTCCGTTGATGGTCACAGGCCGTGATTTGGACGTGTCCTTGAACCACAAAACTGTCATGGGCGTGATGGGCAATGACGGAAAACTGGCATTCACCCGTCGTGGAGACCTACGTGTCAACCCCAATGGCGTGTTGGAAACCGGTTCGGGTCACATCGTGCAAGGTCAAGACGGGGGGCCCATCACGATTCCCGTGGGTTCAACCATCAACATCACAAACACGGGGCAAATTTTTGCCGCTGACCCCACTCAGCCAGGCGTCCCTCAAGAACAGTTGATTGGCACCCTGATGCTGCGCGACGCCAGCACCACCCACCTGATCAAGCGTGAGGATGGTTTATTTCGCGTTGACGAAAAACCACTTGGCACGGACTTTGCAACAGGTCCAGAGCCAGTTTCTTTGACACCCAAGGCTCTTGAGGGCAGCAGTGTCAATCCAATGGCATCGATGGTGAAGCTGATTGAACAGAGTCGCTCGTTTGAGCATCAGATTCGAATGATCAAAGAAAGCAAATCCAACGATGAGTCGGGCGCCTCCATGATGAAGGTGTCCTGAATTTGACAGATTAAAGGGGGCTTAAAGCCATGGACGCATCATTGTGGGTAGCCAAAACGGGTCTTGACGCGCAGCAAACGCGCATGAACGTCATCTCAAACAACTTGGCCAACGTGAGCACGACCGGCTTTAAACGCGATAGAGCCGTTTTTGAAGACTTGCTCTATCAAAACGTCAAGCAGCCCGGTGGTCAAACCACCAACAACACCTTGTCACCCACGGGCTTGATGCTCGGTACCGGTGTGAAGATCAATGCCACCGAAAAGCTACACCTCCAAGGTAACTTGACCAACACCCAATCGCCCTTGGACTTGGCGATCATGGGCAATGGTTTTTTCCAAATTCAAATGCCAGACGGCACCACGTCCTACACCCGTGATGGCAACTTCAAAATCAGCAACACAGGTCAAGTGGTCACCGCCTCCGGTTTTCCTTTGATTCCCAACATCACCATCCCAGGCAACACGGCTGCTGTGACATTTGGTCAAGATGGCACGGTGTCGGTGGAACTGGATGCAGGGGCGGGCTCTCAAAACATTGGGCAAATTCAAACCGCACGCTTTGTCAATCCAAGTGGTTTGAAACCAATTGGTCAAAACTTGTTTGAAGCCTCTCAAGCCAGCGGTGTGGCACAAATCGTCACGCCCAGTCTGAACGGGGCAGGGGCTTTGAAGCAAGGTTCGCTCGAAGCCTCTAACGTGAACGTGGTGGAAGAAATGGTCAACATGATCGAAACCCAACGCGCTTACGAAATCAACTCCAAGGCCATCTCTGCGGTGGACGGCATGTTGAAGTTCTTGAACCAAAACATCTGATCGAGGTTCACCATGATTGCTCTTCGTCTTCTCGCTTTGGTCGCCATCGTTTACCTGTTGCAAGGTTGTGCCGCCGAACCTGTCGACATGGTCTTGCGACCTTCACCAGAGTTCCAACCGGTGTACCCACTTGCCGCTGACCGGCAAAAAGTTGCCACAGGCGGCATTTACAGCAATCGGCAAAGTGATGCCTGGTTTGGCCGTGGCCGCAATTACCAGGTGGGCGACATCATCACGGTGCTGTTGAATGAATCGACACAAGCGGCTCGCACACAAAACACGGACGTGAGCCGTGAGTCTAAAAACTCATTGCCTTCGGGCATGAACACCAAGATTGGCAGCATGTCGCCATTCTTGAATGGCATTGATGTCACCGCCAACAACAACAGCAGCAAAGGTGCAGGCAAGGCAGATCAACAAGCGTCTTTGTCTGGCTCCGTTGCTGTGACGGTGGTTGAAATTTTGGCCAACGGCAATTTGATGGTCCGTGGCGAGAAAAAACTCGGTCTCTCTGAAGGCACTGAAGTCATTCAAGTCTCAGGCGTCATTCGCCCTGAAGACGTAGGCCCCAACAGCACCGTGCAATCGCGCCGTTTGGCCAATGCACAAATCGCGTACCGCGGTTCAGGTGATTTGGCCAACGCCACTAAAGCAGGTTGGGGTACCAGCTTGATGCACAAATACTGGCCGTTCTAATCATGAAAAACTTTTCTTCCATCCTGCGTGTGGGTTTGGCGAGTCTGTGCCTGTTGGCTGCAGGTGCTGCACAAGCTGACCGCGTCAAAGACTTGGCCACACTCGCGGCCCAACGCCCTAACCAATTGATTGGTTACGGTTTGGTGGTTGGCTTGCAAGGCACGGGCGATGACGCCTCGGTGCCCTTCACCACACAAAGCATGAAAGCCATGTTGGCGCAAATGGGCGTGCGCATTGACGGTCCTTTGACCGACTTTGAAACCGCCGCCACCGCAGCGCGTGTGGACATCAAAAACACCGCCGCCGTGTTGGTGACGGCTGATTTGCCTGGCTTTGCCAAACCCGGCCAACGCATTGACATCAACGTGTCTGCCATTGGCAAAGCCTCTAACCTGCGCGGCGGTAGCCTCATCATGACGGCCTTGCGCGGTGTCGATGGTGAAATTTATGCCTTGGCGCAAGGTGCGTTAACAGCCACAGGCATTGATGCCAGTGCGGCAGGTTCCAAGGTGCAAATTGGTGTGCCCACATCAGCACGCATTCCAGGTGGCGCGATTGTGGAGCGCATTGTGGATACGCCATTTGAGTCGGCCGAGAACGTCATCTTCAACATCCGTGAGAACGATTTTTCCACCACGACTGCTATCGTCAATGCGATCAATAAAAAATTTGGTGGTGACGTCGCACAAGCCATTGATGGTGTATCTGTATCGGTACGAGCACCTAAAGACTTGAATCAACGCGTGGCATTCATGAGCATGGTCGAGGCCTTGGAGGTCACGCCCGGTGAACCACCTGCACGCGTAGTGATTAACTCACGCACAGGCACTGTGGTCATTAACCGCTCGGTGCGCGTCACAGCCGCCGCTGTGTCGCACGGCACGATTTCTGTGGCAATCACTGCAACCAACGAAGTGTCACAACCCAATATGTTGGCGGGTGGACAAACCACCGAAGTGCAAAACGCCGACATCAAAGTGGCAGAACCGAACAAGCCCATGTTCTTGTTCCAGCCCGGTGTCGAGCTGCGTCAAATTGTGGATGCGGTCAACCAAGTGGGTGCCACGCCTTCTGCGTTGATTGCCATTCTTGAAGCCTTGAAAAGCTCTGGCAGCTTGCGCGCCGAGCTGGTCATCATCTAAACGAGTGACATCATGAGCAGCCCCATCGACACCTCTACCTCGAAGTCCTACATGGACTTTTCGGGCCTGGGCGAATTGCGTGGCAAGGCTCAGCAAAACCAAGACAAAGCGCTCAAAGAATCAGCGCAACAGTTTGAAGGTTTGTTCATCCAAATGATGATGAAGTCCATGCGCGAAGCCAATGCACCCATGAAAGATGAAGACAACCAGTCTCACGCCATGGAAACGTTTGAAGGCATGTTTGACAAAGAAGTGTCTTTGCAAATGTCCAAACGTGGCGCATTGGGTGTGGGCAACTTTTTAGAGCGTGCCGTGAAAAGCCAAACTTCATCTCCGTCGAACACGACCGCATTTTTGCAATCGCGTGAAAAAGCTAAAGGCATGACTTTGCATCCAGCACAGCAACCAATGCCTTTGACATCGAATGAGCCCAAAGGTATCGCGTTAGAAAAAGAGCCACGCATCAAAACGATGAGGGAATTTTTGTCGCCATTTTCCACTTCGACAGGAGGTGCTAAATGAGTGACATGCTTGGCATCAGCAGTGGTGCAATTGGGGCTTATCAACGTGCCTTGAGCACGGTGAGTAACAACATCGCCAACGTCAACACCGAGGGTTACTCGCGTCAAGACGTGGTGTTGGCTGACTCTGCGCCTAAGAAACTGGCCAGCATGTACGTGGGTACGGGCGTGATGCTCAAGACCATCAAACGTCAATACGATGAGTTTGCTGAAACTAATCTACGTAGTAGCACCAGCGATTTGTCTAGCCAAAAACCCATGGTCGATTACGCCAAGCGCGTGATGGACATCATGGGTGATAAAAGCATTGGCTTGAGCTCTGCACTCGATAACTTTTTTGCCGCAGCGGGTTCGTTGTCTGCAGATCCTGCTTCGACTGTTTTGCGCACCAGTTTCATGCGTAGCGCAGAAGGGGCGGCCTCTCGTTTTGGTGAGTTGTCGTCACAAATGGATTTGATCTCGACGGAAACGCGTCAAGGTCTTGAAAGTGCGGCAGCACGCGTGAACACATTGACCAGTCAGCTGGCGCTGATCAATCAAAGCTTGACCAAATCTCCCAATTTAGAGAGCCAGCCTGCTGAGTTGTTGGACCGTCGGGATTTGACGTTGCGTCAGCTCTCAGACTTGGTGCGCACCAGGGTCACGTTTTCGACGAATGGCTCTGTCACGGTCAGCTTGGGCACAACAATGACCCAAGGTCTGGTGGTCGATGGGAACAAATCACGACCCATCGGCATCAACAGTGCAATCAAAGACAAAGTGGAGTTGGTGCTTGATCCTTACGGAAACACCGAGTCGTTGTCGAGCGTCAGTGGCGGTTTGATTGGTGGGTATCAAAACTTCATCACACAAGTCTTAGAACCATCACAAAAGAACATGAGTGCGCTGGCGCGCACATTTGCGACAGAAACCAATGCCATTCAAAAAAATGGCATTGATGGTTATGGACAAATGGGCCAAGACTTGTTTCAGTTTGATCCTGCAGCCGCTTCCGATGCGGCAGGTATTCGTTTGGCATTAAACGACGGCATGCGTGTGGCCACCGCCGCACAGTTCCGAGTGAGTGAAGGCAATACCAACGTCACAACGACACGTGCGAGTGTGAAGTTCACAGGACAAACACCTGCGACCGCGCTGAGCAATAGCCAGTTGGTGAACAACCCCAACGCCACGGCTGCCGTGACCTTCAAGGTCGATGGCGCGCGTGTGTACACCCCGGTGACATCGTTGTCTGCAGGGGTCAAGGCGACCTTTTTCCTCGATCAAGCAGAGCCAGGACAGAACCTGCAAGTGTTGACGCGTGATGGGCGCCAATTGCTAGGTAAGGCGCTGACGGAAACGGAAAAATACCAGCTTTTCACGCCTGACAATGGCTTTGTAAAAAACGCCAATTACAGCGATGCCTATTTGAACCAGTCCAACGACAAAGCTTATCGTGGCCTGGACTTGTTCTATGGTGCAAAAGCTTCGGTTTTGTATGGGCAAAATTTTGATATCTACGGCGCCGCAGGACCCTCCATTCCTTTACCGGCCTCTATGGAGACAGATCGCATCTCGTCTTCGGACTTCAATATTAAAAAAAATGCGATCACCTTAAATGGTGTCGCACTGTCGGCTTTTGAAGGATCTAGCAAAGCGGCCATCACGATTGCAGATGTGAACGTTGGCGCCGTACCCACTGGATTCACTTTTCAGGCGCTGGTGGGTGGGCAAATTGTGTCAGCCTCCGTGCCAACGAGTGCGACGGGCAATTTGACGACATTGGCCGCCTCGTTGAATACCAGCTTGCAGTCCAAAGGCTTGCTGGTGTCGACCATCAACAATGGTTCCGATTTACAGATCAGCGACTCCAAAGGTCGTGATATCAGCGGTGTCGCACTGACGCCCGCATCTACGGCTGATGGCGCCTCTGTTGGACAGATTGGGGTGACGGCTGCTGCGGTTCAGGTTGCCAACTGGATCAATGGCACGTCCCAAGCAAATGTGGTCAATCCGTTTTTTGGTGCGGGCGGCAATCCAGGTTTTTCTCAGTTCAAAGCCACTGTGGGTGGGGTGAATTTTTCGCTGGATGTGAGCGCTGCCACGGATTTGTCTAGTTTGGCCCGTAATTTGCAACAGGCCTTCCGAGCCAAAGACAAAGGATCAGACATTTCAGTGGTTGTTGACGGGACGAATTTGAAAATTGTGGATGCACGCGGGCGTGCATTCAAAGATTTTTCCTTGATTCCTGCTGACAGTACATCATTGGCATCTGGGGGAACAGTCACGATCGACAACAGCAATGTGTCAAAAACAAACATTCGTGCCGAAGTGTTTTCTGAAATTCGTATCCCTGTTGCACAGCTCAATTTATCTAAAGAGTTAAAACTCAATGGGCAAACCATCAGCGGTTACAAAACTGCGAATGAACTGGTCGATCGTATCAATGCATCGATGGCAGGCGTCAGTGCCAGCATTGAAGCCAATGGTGAGTTGGTGATTTCAGATCCATTGGGAAGTCCTATCACGGTCAATGCAACGACCGATGGCAATGCATTGGATATTCAACCCACTTCGTATGGTGGGCAAGTCCGCATGGTTCAGGTTCTGCGTGACATGCGTGTGGCTGCGACAGAAGTTGACTTGAAAAAACCGCTTGAAATCAATGGCTTGAATTTGAGCGAAAGCGCATATGACTTGCCTGCGTCTAATTCGCAAAATTATTCGATCGAATTCGGTTCTCCACTGCAATCGGTATCGGCTGCAACACCTGGAGCTTTAGCGGCTGCATTGAATGCCAATTCCAACTTTTCAGCAGGCTTCAAAGCTGCTGTGTCTGGTTCCCGCTTGGTGATCACGTCATTGAGCGCCACACTCGCGGATGCGGATATTGCAAATCAATTCACCGTCAAATCGAGTGGTGACACGCTTGCGCCTGCGATAGAGCTGAAAACCTTGTCAGATTTGGTCGCACGTATCAGCGCGCACAGCGATGATACGGGTGTCGTGGCTTCGTTGGATTTATATGGTGATTTGGTTCTCAGTACAACCGACCCCAAAGGCACGCAGAATATTTCGATTGGACCTGGCAAAGATGCCAATGGCCGCTATGTCACCAACGCGTTAGGACTAGAACCTGCTGATTTTGATGTGACAGCTAGGCTCAAACGCGCGCAGCTGGACCCCGATTTCAATTCAGACATTCGTATGTCTTTTGGTGACATCGGCGACCCCTCTGATTTGAGAAAAATTGGCTTACGCACAGGCGTATATGTGCAAAGCGGATGTCCTGACGACTTGTTGCTGTTTGTCACTGGCAAGGGAGCTGCCAATGTGGCGGTGGGTTATGAAGGCCAACCCGACAATGTGCGCGACAGCTTGCGCAGCCAATCGCTGAGCGTGAAGTTCACAGCAGCCGATCGTTACAGCATCATTGACACCAAAACCGGCACCGAGCTGGCCGACCGTCACTACGACCCCAACGTGCTGGAACCCGTGATTGACTACGAAGGCCTTCAAATCAAACTCAGCCACGCCCCTTCGGTGGGCGACAGCTACAAGATCGATGGCAACTTTGATGGCTTGGGCAACAACGTCAACATGCTCGACATGGTGGACTTGAACAAAAAACCTGTCACCAATGGCAAGACCATTGCCAACACCTACATTGACCAAATCAACAGCGTGGGTAACTTGGCCCAACAAGCCACTATCACCCAACAAGCGTTGACGGTGGTGAACGACCAGGCCATTGCTGCGCGCGACAAAGTCTCGGGCGTGAACTTGGATGAAGAGGCGGCCTCACTGATTCGTTACCAACAGGCGTATCAGGCCTGCGCCAAAGTCATGCAAACCTCCAGCCAGCTCTTTGACACCATTGTTCAAATTCGATGAACGAGGTAGAACACCATGAAAATTTCAACCAGTCTCTATTTCAATCAAGCGACCACCCAATTGGGCAACGTGCAAGGTGAGCTTGCCAAAACACAAGAGCAACTCTCTTTGGGTAAGCAAATTGTCAAACCAAGCGATGCCCCTGACAAAGCGGCGTTGGTCACGCGTTTGGAGTCGGAGTTGAGTCGTCAAACAGGTTACCAAGACACCTTGAAAGCGGTGAACGTACGTTTGACCGCCGAAGAAACTGCGCTCAAAAACACCAGTGATGTGATGTACCGAATCAAAGAGCTGGCCACTCAGGCTGCCAACGACACCTTGAGTGTGCAAGACCGCCAAAGCGTGGCGCTCGAGCTCAGCAACTTGAAAGACCAAGTGTTGAGCTTGGCCAACAGCCAAGACAGCAATGGCAACTACTTGTTTTCAGGCAGCCGCACCGGCGTTCCTGCGTTTGCCAAAGATGCTTCAGGTCGTGTGTCTTACCAAGGCGACCAAGCCCGCATGAAGGTCAACGTGGGCGATAGCCGTCGCATGAACCTGAACATGCCCGGCACCGATGCCTACACCCGTGTGGTGCGCGACGATGGCAAAGGGGGCAAAACCGGTGTGGATTTCTTCCAGTCGCTGGATGATTTGGTGGCTGCGGTGAAGTCGGGTGACCACCCCAATATGCAACGCGGGATTGCCGAAATTGACACACTGCAAAACGGCATCAGCGAAGGCCTAGGCCAAGTGGGCTCAGATTTGACGGTGGTGGACATGCAAAACACCGTGCTCGACCAAGTGGTGTTGCAACTCAAAACCACCCGATCGGATGTGGAAGACTTGGACTACACCACCGCCATAACCAAAATGAACAAAGACCAGTTGGCGCTGGAAGCGGCGCAAAGCAGTTTTTCCAAAATTTCCCAACTGAGTTTGTTCAAATTTTTGAATTGATGCTATTAAGTTTTTGATTTTCGATCCGACTCACCGAGAACCTTAAGAGATATTTCCATGGCCACCACAGCTGCAAGCGCATCGACATCAAGCACGGCAACCACCGCTGCCAGCATTGCTGCCACTAATAAAGCCAACGCGCAAAAAATCAAGTCCTCCATGAGCGCGGGCTCGGGTGTGGATGTCACGTCTTTGGCGCAAAGCCTGGTCAATGCCGAAAAGTTGCCCAAGGAAACCGAACTTAATACCAAGATCACGAAGAACGAGGCGCGTGTGTCGGGCTATTCCGCGGTCATGTTCATGATGACCGAGTTGAAGAAGGCGTTCACTTCGTTGAAAGACCGCAACAACTTCAATGCGCTCTCAGCCACTAATTCCAACCCAAGCGCCTTCAGTGTGACCGCCAGCGAGTCTGCTATCACAGGGAGCCATGAAATTGAAGTCACGCGCTTAGCCAAAGCCCAACGCAGCGTGAGCGCGGGCTTAGCCTCGGCCACCACACCACTCAACGGTGGTGCTGCCATGTCGCTGTCGTTGAAAATTGGCAGTGCGTCTGCCGTGGCACGCGCTGTTTCTACACGTCAAGGTGTGTCAGCGGCCACAGAGTCGGCAACAGTCACGTTTCAAGATCTGGCGCCTAACGAAACCGTCACGGTAGGTGGGCTGACATACACCGCCTCACAAGCCACCACGGCCGCCGATGTGGCCGCTGCGTTTGCTGATCCTGCATCATCACCCAGCCATTTCAGTGGCAGCTTGACGGGGTTCATTGCAGCCTCATCGGCTACGTCGAATGCCTTGGTCTTCACCAGCACAAGCGCTGGCGCCAATGTGACCGACCTGGCCGTCAGCACCAACGCTGCTGCCGCACCCACCGTCAGCACAAGCCAAGGCGTGGCAGCGGTGACCGAACGCACGAGCGTGACCTTCAAAGACATGCTGCCAGGTGAAACCATCACCGTGGGCGGTTTGAAATACACAGCCACGTTGGCCACCACCGCGGCACAAGTGGCCGCTGCCTATGCAGGTGCGCAAGCAGGTGCTGCAACCCCTAGCAACCCATTGACGGGCACCTTCTCTGGCACGTTGACTAATTTTAACGCCGGTGTTTCTGATGGCTCTGGCACGCTGTCGTTTACCAGCACCACGGCAGGCAGCAATGTGACCGACTTACCCGTGTTTGGCGCGAGTGCTGATATTTCGCTGGCGGCGGGCAAGGACACACCTCAAGGCATTGTGGATGCCATCAATGCCAGCAAATCAGGCGTAACGGCGCAGTTAGTCAACACCAACGATGGCTCGGTTACGCCCTATCAAATCATCCTCAGTGGTCCTGTGGGGTCGACAGGTGGCTTCACCATCACGCCTAACTATGGCGCAGGTTCAGGTACGCCTGGCTTGACGTTTCCTTCCGGCCGGTCGCCTGACCCCAACCAAGAGGCCACCGATGCCTTGGTCAAAGTGGATGGCATCAGCTACACCCGCTCAAGCAACACCCTGACCGATGTGGTGCCTGGTCTGACCTTGAACTTAAAAGGTACGACCACCCTCACAGGCGCAGCCACCGTCGATTTGACGCGTGACAACACCGCCATCAAAGACAAATTCACCGCGTTGGTTACTGCCTACAACGACGCCGACAACATCTTGACCGAGGTGTCCAACCCCAAATCCACCTTAGACACCTATGGTGCCACCTTGGTGGGCGACAGCGCGGTGCGTACATTGCGTCAGCAGCTGCGTGCCATGGTGTCTGGCTTGTCGTCCACACCGGGCGACAACATCAAATCGTTGGCACAGATGGGCGTGAACATTGACCAAAAAGGGGTCATGTCACTCGATGCCACCAAGCTCGACACGGCTTTGAGCGACCACTACGCTGACGTGGTCAAGTCATTCACCGGCGGCTACAACAACTTGGGCGCGTACAGCACGCTGTCTGCCGGCTTTGCAGGCGATGCGGTGAAAAAAATCACCGACATCATTGGCAGCAAGGGCGCGCTCACAACCAACACCAACACGGCCAACACCCAAAACACCAAATACAAAGCTGATTTGGAAAAGCTCAACACCCGCATGGAAAGCTTGTTGGCGCGTTACACCAAACAGTTTGGCGCCATGGACAGCTTGGTGGGTCAAATCAATAGCCAAAAAACCAGCTTGAAGAGCAGCTTCGATGGTCTGATGGCGATGTATACAAAAGCATAAGTTAGTCAGCGATTAAATTTTTTCAATTTATTTCAGCCTAAGCGCTCAAGTTTTCCCAAATCGGGTCGATCCCCTCTTTTGATAAGCCCACATTTTTTTGTGGGCACGGCCTATTGGGTCTTTAAAAAAGGTGGTGGATCATGTCTACAAGTCTTCAATCCGTCAGCGCTTCGTTTATTCAGGGACGCCCTGACCCGAGTTCTGCATCGCAGCCCACAGCACGGGTAGCGCCCCCTGCTGCGCCAGTCACGCAAATCAGCGAGGTGGCGAAAGAGAGCTTTGCCAAAAAAGCCGAGGTCGGTGCTGATCTGCAAAGTTTGCAAAAGTCCATCGAGGCCTCGGTTGATCGCCTCAATGCCATGCTCAAAGACAGTGGCCGTAACCTCAATATTGGTATTGACAAAGCCTTAGGCGGCCCCGTGGTCACGGTGCGCAATGCCGAGTCGGGCGAAGTGGTACGTCAAATACCCAATGAAGTGGTGGTCAAGATGGCCCACAGCATCGAAGCCTTCAAAGGCTGGTTGCATGACGGCAACGCATGAGTAGCAATTTAAATCCACTTAATTTCAAAAAAATCCTCAAGTAATTTCTGAAGCAGTCGATTCACTGGCTATCAGGAAATCGAAAAAGAAATTCTGAATCTTTATCAACCAATGTGATCTACCTCATAGGAGAACATCATGACAGTCATTAACACAAACGTGAAGTCGCTCGTCGCACAAGACGCGATCATGAAAAACAACCGTTCCTTGTCGACTTCGATGCAACGTCTGTCGACTGGCAGCCGCATCAACTCGGCCAAGGATGACGCTGCTGGCTTGGCCATCAGCACTCGTATGGACTCACAAGTCCGTGGCCTGAACATGGCCATCCGCAACGCCAACGACGGCATCTCTTTGATGCAAACCGCTGAAGGCGCGATGGACGAAGTGACAGGTATCTTGCAACGCATGCGTGAGTTGTCTGTTCAGTCTGTGAACGGCACCAACAACGATTCTGATCGCAAAGCTCTTAACGACGAAGTGACACAGCTCAAAGCGGAAATCGACCGCATTGCTACCACAACCGAATTCAACAGCCAAAAAATCTTGGACGGTTCTTTCAAAGACAAGAAGCTCCAAATTGGTAACAAGTCTTACCAAACCATGAATGTGTCAGTGGGTTCTGTACAAACCAAAGACTTGGGCATGGCAGGTGCGTCTTTTGACGCTAAAACATTGGTCAGCTCTCGCGTCAGTCTCGGCGCAGTGGCGAAAGGCAATATCGTTATCAACGATCAAGCAATTGGTGAGATTAAAGCATCTGATACTTTGGCGGATGTGGTTCGCAACATCAATCAAAACGTGGATAACGTCACTGCCAGTGCATTCAACGTAGTAGATGCCAAGCAAGTGGGTACAGGTATTGCAGCTGCAAACGCCATCCACATCAAAGTGTCGGCTCTGGACACTGCTTCTGCAACTGTATTCTCGTTATCTGCTTCAAGCAGCTTGCAAGAATTGGCTGACAACATCAATAACGAAACTGGTGGCCGTGTTCAAGCGAGCATCAACAGCAGCGGTAAGTTGGAGTTGAGCAACTCAACAGGTGCCACAATCGAAATCGGTGATTCAACAGGAACCACAGGTGGTTTTGAGACTGCCACGGGCTTTAAATCGATGGCTGCAGGTACTTACGATACCGCTTACACAGGTTTCTTGAAGCTTGACTCTAAAGATGGTAATCCCGTGCGTATTGAGCGTGGCAATTTGGCTGCTGTGACACCTGGTTCAACTACCGATGTTGCTAAATTGGGATTCCGTGAAGTCACTTCACAAGTGAATAACTCGCTGGATGCATACACCGTTACGGGGACTGCGTTGACGTCTGCAGGCGCAGCAGCTGCTTGGGCTGAAACGGATCTAAAGATCAATGGTGTAAAAATTTATAACCAAAACATTGCAACTACGTCTTTCCAAGGTAAGTTGGATGCAATCAATAACTTCTCGACTGATACAGGCGTGATTGCTTACGCGATGATGGATAAAACCCTCTCGTTTACTCAAGCCAATTTGTCAGGTGGTTCTGTTGGTCAAACCATTCAGTTCAACGGAACAACTGTATTTACTACGACAGCAACTACTGTATCAGTCGCAGATATGGCTACCGCTATTAACTTGAAAACTGCACAAACAGGTATCAAGGCGACTGCAGACGGTAACAACTTGCGCCTGACTGGTTCCAACGTACAAACACTGAAAATCCATACAACTGGTGCTGGCGGTACTGCTTCCGCAAAATTCGGTTTGACTCAAGACCAAGTTAGTTATGCATCTATCCGTTTGGATTCAGCAACCAATTCGCCTATAAGCATTGAATTGGGTGATACCACCACTGCTGGCAGCCTTGGCTTCTTGGAGCAAAACGTGGGTGCTGCAGACTATCAAGTTAATAGCCCGTCATTGGGTGTAGACAGCGGTAAGACCCTAGTCGGCTTGAATGTGAGCACAGCGACTGCTGCAACTGACGCAATCAAGACCATTGATAACGCGATTGAAAAAGTGAGCTCATATCGCAGCAAGTTGGGTGCGATGGAAAACCGCTTGAATAACACTGTCAACAATTTGAGTAATATCGTCACGAATACTCAAGCTTCCCGAAGCCGTATTCAAGACACTGACTACGCATCTGAAACTACGGCTTTGGCCAAGGCTCAGATCATCTCGCAAGCCGCTACAGCGATGTTGGCGCAAGCGAACCAACAGCCACAATCTGTGCTGTCTCTGTTGAAGTAATTTTCAATAGATGCAAAAAAGGCCGACTTTCTCGGCCTTTTTTGCTTTTAATTATAAAATTGTTAATTCATTTTAAAAAATCAAAAATCTCCCCAACAGTCTGAGCTCTATGATGCTATAAATGATTTTCTCTAAGTAGATTTGAAGCTCTGATCGACATGTTGAAAGTTTTCTCTTCTTTAAGAAGATACTCAATTGATTCGCATATGAAAATTGGTTTTTGTATGTCAAACAAACATAAATCTTTACCATCCTTAAATATTATTAGTAAGGCTTCGTCGTAATCTGAAATCACGCATGCACCAGCCGACATTGAATCAAATAATCTTTCGCACGCTCTGTTGAAGGAGTTTAAGTTTATTACGATTTTCGAATTTGAGTAGTATTTTGTAATCTCATTATTATCTAAATCGTCAATAAATTTCACGTTCAAGCCCGAGTCAACGTTATGTTCCCAATTCTTACTAATTAACGTGAATGGTAATACCTTTCGATCTATTGTTTTCACAATTTATAATTTTCTTTTTGCCGAAGAAAATCTTGTGAAAATGAAGCAAGTTGAATTTAGTGGTCATCTAAATGGATTTAAGTCCCATTCGATTTGCCGCAGTATTGCATGCGAGTAGTACGTTAACTTGTTGATCTTCCTCGAGTATTTCAATAATTCTTTTAGCAACAGCACTTACTTTCGAGGTAGAAAATTTTTCCAGAATGGAACAGGCTTCTCCATCCAAGATGTCGCTAGTAAAATAGTAGATTTTCTGTCAGTAGGCTCGTTTATTTCACCACTAAAAAGTCTTCCACCCGCTTGTAGAACAGAAGAATCGGTATCAATTTCCGTAAACCTTAGAAAATCATTATGGTGTTTATATGAAAATATAATATGGCGCTTTTCTCTATATGGTTGAATTTTTTAAGTGGTAATGTGGAGCGTTTACAAATCAGCTAAAAAATGGAATTTAAAATCTTCAGGAATCAAGTTGCTTAATATTCCATTGAATGACGATCTTCCCTCCACTTTACCACTGATAATTCATTAAGATCTCTAACTCCTTCTTGAGTTAATAAATCAATTGATTTGGTTGATTTATTACATTGATTAAATCATAAAATTCTCGGAGAATGTTATTTTTAGACTCGTCTTTTAGAATCTAAATGGTCATAACTAAAATTTATAAAACTAGTTGGATGAATTAAATAAATAATTAATTAATGATATCAAATAGCCTTGTAGATAAGCTTGTTTAATTTTATTTTCCTGAGATAGCTAGGTGCATTTTGTGTCATAAAGAATTTTTCTTGCCCTTCATCGACAACAAATCGATCGTCTTCACTTAAGAATTTATCAATGGCTTCCATGGGTCTATGACCAAAATCAAAGCGAACTGGATGACCATTTACGTTAGAATCTTTACGATCATATAACTATCTATCGAAACAAGATCACTCCATAATTTCATTTCTTCATACATATATTTCATAGAATGATCAGAATATAAAACTACGATCACGACTTTTTCAGGTGCAATCTTTTGTCGAACTGAGTTAAATACATTTTTGTTAGATGAAGATGCTGTTATAAATTCAATTCGATTATGAACAGGCATATTAGGCCTTGCTTCAATATCGATTGAAATTACCTTTCCATTACGCATTAGATCGAACATGTGCGCGTAGTAGAAAGCGCTGCCTCCGTGGTAAGTTCCGAATTCAATTAAATAGTCTGGTTTTATCTCGTTAAATATTTCTTGATATATCCATATATCTAGTGGATATTTTAATATGTGGTGACTAAAATAATATATTCGTTCCCAGGCTCTTCATCCGTAATGAATATGTTGGAAAATCTCGGTGACCGATTTCAACCAATTATAACTTGCTTCCCATCTAAGGTGACATTCAGAGCTAACGAATTCATTTAGTTCTCCATCAATTTTCGCAGGCTATTTGCTATTTCTGGAAATAGTCGATCAACGTGTTCATCGACGTTGCATATATACAAATCTACATTTGATGCCCATGGGTATTCGTTCTCTCCGAGTAACGTCCATGATCTGGGTGTAAAAAGTTTAAGTGGGGCGCCGATAGCACCTGTCAGTTGTGCAACTGCAGTGCCCGCGGAAATCACGCAATCAAGATTGTTGATGATGGCTGCCAAACTTTCTTGATCATCTTTTAAATCAACATCGCACCAATTCAAAACATCAACCCCAAAAAAATCTTGAACTTGTTTGAGTTCATGCGAACAATCACCATACTGTAAATTTACAAATTGAATGTTTTCAATAGAAAAAATAGACTCCCACGCAGAAAGTGGTGCATAGTTCAAATTTCTATCTTGAGCAAGTTTTCCGCTTCGCCAGCAAATTCCTACTAATTTTTTAGGTTTGAATTTTGATAGACGGTCTTTGAATTTCTCATTCAACAAGGGATCTACTTTGATATAAGGTGGAACGTTTTTGAAATCGGCTATGTCATTTCTAAACAAACGCATCAAAGAACCCACAGGGATGTGGTAATCAAAGTCAGAGTAGATAGGTTTAAGAAAATAACTTCCATCGAAAGCGTGGCTTCTTACATGACAGTTTGGAAACGCGCGTTGAAATAATGACACCAAACGTTGCGTGCATTCGATGGTGATTTGATTGCAATGGGTAAAAACTTCTGGCAAGGTTCTAAAGAACATCAACTCGTCACCTAGACCTTGCTCTCCCCAGACGAGCAATCTCTTATCTTCAATCGGCTCTCCTTGCCATTGCGGCACATCAAACTGCCTTTTGGGTGTTCGTGTTCTTGTATTTTTGGGTTTGAAACCTTCGTCATACATCTCCCAGCCACGCTTTAAATTGCCTAAATAAAGTAAAGGAAGGCTCATCTTGAACTTGATTTCAGCTTCTTGTATAGATCCCTTTTCTGCAAGTGGCAGACAATTTTCTAAGGTGGCGATAGCTTTGTTCATGTCACCTCTTTTCTCATAAATGACTGAGCAATTTGACTTGGCTATTAAATTATGAGGATCAAGCTGTAACGTCGTTTCAAAACAATACAAAGCTTCATTCAATTTGCCTATAGTCATGAATGCTGCACCGAGATTGTTGTGCGCAATAGGTTTTGTGGGATCCAATGAGATGGCTTGGGTAGCGTAATAAATTGCATCAATATCTTGTTGATTGGCACCGGCTGCCTTGGTTATTTCAATCCAAGTTTCGAAGTCGTCCGATTTTCTTGCAATTGCGCGTTTGAAAAACTCAATAGCTAATGCAAAGTTTCCCATTTTTGAATAAGCAATGCCACAAAATTTGAGAGCATTGAAATCTTCTGGGTAGTCAACATGAAGTTGATGTAAAACGTCTGCAGCTTCATTAAATTGATTATTATTGAAGTAGCAGAGACTCAGGTTAATTCTGGCAAGGTAATTTTTCTTGTCTTTTTTTAAGATGGCTAAGTAAACCTTTATAGCATCATCGTACTTCCCATTGTCTTGCAGGAAAATGCCGAGATTAATTTCATTTCTTTTTTTATTTTTATACACCATAATTTACCTTAGTTAAATCGACTGAAATTTGTTTACATAGGAGAGAAATCTTCTTTGATATGTTGAATAACTAATTTTCTGATCCTTTCGGGTGTTAGAAATTCAGTGTTATTTCCAGAGTCATATCGGAAGTTTGCGCTTACCCTCGTAGCTCCTAGTTCATTGATGTATCGATTTAACACGCGAAGGTCACTTGTTGAAGTGATCGCAAAATAATTTCCAAGATCAACGGTGCTTGGGCTATCGCTTTCTGTGATCATTTCTTCGTGTAGCTTTTCGCCTGGACGAATACCTACAATTTCTTTTTTACAACTAGGTCCAATTGCTTCTGCCACATCCATGATGCGATAAGAAGGAATTTTGGGAACCAGAATTTCTCCTCCAAGGGCTTTCTCAAGCGCCCACAACACCATCTCAACACCATCTTCTAAAGAGATGTTGAAACGTGTCATTTCAGGATGGGTGATGGGGAGTACGCCCGTTTTAGCTTTGGCCATGAAAAACGGAAACACAGATCCACGTGAGCCCATCACATTGCCATAGCGCACCACAGAGAAACGTAAATCGCGTGTACCTTTGAAGTTGTTGGCCGCAATAAACAACTTGTCACTGCACAGTTTGGTTGCACCGTACAAGTTAGCTGGGGCTGCGGCCTTGTCGGTTGACAGGGCAACCACGCGCCGCACATCATGGTCTAAGCAGGCATCAATGACGTTTTGTGCGCCGAGTATGTTGGTTTTGATGAACTCAAAAGGGTTGTATTCGGCTGCGGGAACTTGCTTGAGTGCGGCTGCATGAACGACCGTGTCAATACCTTCCATCGCACGGTTCAAGCGCTCTTTGTCACGCACATCGCCAATGAAAAAGCGAAGTGCAGGGTATTGATGTGCGGGAAACTCTTGCGCCATTTCGAACTGCTTGAGTTCGTCTCGGCTATAGACAACCAAGCGTTTGATCTTGGGACAGTGATCGAGCACTGAGCGCACAAACGCTTTGCCAAACGATCCCGTTCCTCCTGTGATGAGGATAGATTGATCGCAGATGTCGAGTTCTTTTTGCATAAGAGTGTCCAAAAATTGACAGGCTCAAGTAGCCAATCAATGTTGAGCATTTCTTATGCCAGCTTCAAATTAGCTTAGGACGCCCCAATCCACGGGGGTTGCCGCATGCACGACACGTGTCACTTTTTTGCCAATCACGGCATCCAGATGCTTGGGCGCTAGTCCATAACCGGGTCGCACACTGCGCACAGCGTCTGGCGTGACCACATCGCCTGGTTGCAGGTCTTTGACAAAGTACAACGACCGGCGGAATTTGACATTCGCTTGTTCGCTCGATTTTCTAGCGTAGTTCACTTGCCCCAATGCTTCCCATGAAACTTTGGCACCTTGGCACAAGGCTTTGAGATCGGCGGGTTCGAGTGAAAAGCTATCGTCAGGCCCGCCGCCATTGCGGTCTAAGGTGAAATGTTTTTCGATGATGGATGCGCCTAGTGCCACGCTGGCAATGGCGGTGGTGTTGTCGAGTGTGTGGTCCGACAAACCAGTGACCAAACCAAAACGCTGAATCATGTCGGGAATGGTGTGCAGGTTGTAGTCTTCAGCGGGGGCAGGGTAGCCGCTCACGCAATGCAGAACGGCCAACTCTTTGCAACCACCCGAGCGAGCCGCGTCAATGGCTTCTTGTATTTCTTCCGCATCTGCCATGCCAGTAGAGATGATCATGGGCTTGCCAGTGCTAGCTGCATATTTGATCAATGGCAAATCAATGGCTTCGAAAGACGCGATTTTGTAAGCGGGTGCATTGAGGTCTTCCAGTAAATCAATCGCGGTTGTGTCGAAGGGTGAGCTGAAGATGGTGATGCCGAGTTGGTGTGCGTATTTAAACAACGAGGCGTGCCATTCCCATGGCATGTGTGCTTCTTCGTACAAGTCGTAAAGCGTGCGTCCGTCCCACAATCCACCTTTGATTTTGAAGTCGTCGCTGTCACTCTTGAGCGTGATCGTGTCGGGCTTGTACGTCTGCAACTTGACCGCATCTGCTCCGGCCTTCTTGGCCGCCTCGATGATACGAAGCGCGGTTTCCAGCTTGCCGTTGTGGTTGGCTGAAAGTTCGGCAATCACGTAAGGCGAGTAAGTCGCGCCAATCGGACGACCTGCAATTTCAATGGTTGGCATGTGTATGTTCCTTTGCGTGGGATGACGCTTGCCATTCGTGCGCCAGTAGCCCGAAGCAGATCAACGAGTGATAAACACCCGCCATGCAATGTTGGTCTCGTAAAACACCTTCTTGCTTGAAACCAAGCCGTTGATGAAACGTTTGAGAGGCAGTATTGATGTCGATCGCTTGACCGCACACTTTGTGCAATTTCAGCTCTGAGAAGGCATGCGTCAGGGCTGTGGTTCCTAGCTTTTTTCCAGTACCTCTTGGTGCGTCTGGTCGAGCGTAAAAGCCCCATTGACTGATGCCTCCAGCCGTGACTGCACTAAACTGGACATACCCAATAGGAATGCGTGATTCTTCAATCATCAAGAGACGTCGTGTGGTGTCTTGGCTGGCATGGGCATACCAGTTGAGATGTTCCTCAGCCGTGATTTCATGTTGGGTCAACATGTAACGACGAATGTGAGGATGATTTCGCCATTGCAAGAGCGTGGGTAAATCGTCTTGCATGACAGAACGGATGGTGCAGAGTTCAGGCATGCCAGCGTTCCAAAGTTTGAGTTACCAAAGCAGCGCCATTGCCTTGGGTAATGGCGGCTGCTTTGGTGCTTAGTTGTTGTAATTGAAAGACGTGATCGTCGCTGTTCAGCAGGTGTTGAAGCAATGCAGATACATCGAGACCGTTTTCAAATGTGAGCGCAGCGCCTGCTTTCCTCAAGGCTGATGCACCTGTGCGTTGATTGTCAGCCAACGCGATCACCAAGCTAGGCAGACCGAGGCTACAACTTTCCCAAACGGTTCCACCTGCCGCACCAATGATCAAATCGCTCTCAGCCATCAAGCGAGCCATGTGGTTCACATTGACCAGCACTTGGGTGGACCACGGCATTGTTTGGGATGTCGCTTGAATGTTGTTCAACCATGGGGCATGAGTACCCATTACCACCGTGATATGTGAATCAGGTGGTAATGTGCAGTTGCGCAGTGCGTTCAGCACATCGCCAGTGACGTTGGCTTTGTCGACGCCCCCCATGGTGATGAGCAAGCGCTTGATCCGTGGATGCGTGCGTCTGCCCAAACTGGTCGGACGCAAAGCTCCAAATTCAGGCCGAAGTAGCGCATACCGAGGACCAATCAAGGTGGTTACTTTCAAGGGTAAGTATGGGCTGTAGTCGAGTTCTGTACGACCTAAATTTTGGTCAAGTAGTAAGTCGCAATCGTGTGCGCGGTCAGCCAAATCATCCATCACCATCAAATGTTGGCAGTGCGGGCGGAGTGCTTGTTCCCATTGATAGTCTAACGCGTAGTGGTCTACCACTAGCCAGTCCACAACCTGTGAGCCCAGTGCTTCTCGGGTGTGTTTGACATCAGTCACCCAATCGGTTCCTAGCCATTGGGCATGTTTGAGCGAGTCAGGTGAGATAGAGACTGTTTGCGATTCCTGTGCGGGAAGTTCCAAGACAGGGTAGCCGCGTTGACGTATCAGATTAATCAAGTTGCCTGTGTGTGCCCGACAGATGAAAGTGCACCTTGCCCCACGCTCACGTAGCGCGTCAGCCAGCGTGAGGCAACGCATGACATGGCCAGTTCCTATCTGGACAGATGCATCTGTACGAAAGACAACGTTCATCACAGGCGCGTTATTTTTTCTCCATCAGGAACCAGGTGATGTCGTCCTGAGGAAAGTTAGGGTCGCGTCGGTAGGCAAAGCCATAGTCGAGCAACTGAAGTTGCGGATGACGGTCCATGATCTCACCTGCGAAGTCACGTTTGAAAAGACGGTCTGTGTGGCCACGATAGGGAATGGTGACAGGGGCAGGGTTGTAGTACTCGGCTACGAGTAGGTAACGACCGCAAGTGGCAACGAGTTTGTCGTACACCTGTGGTAACTCATTGGGGTTGATGTGAATTAGCACGCCTTTGATGAGGGTGAGATCGTAGGTGCGTGTGGGTGCAAATTCAAGGATCGAGGTGTTGTGCACGTTGTTTGGTGCAATCACTTCGCGCAATCCTGTTGCAGCCATTGCATTGATTTCAATGGCTGAGGCCTGAATACGTGGGTGCAACAGCTGAATGGCCTTGAGGTTCATGCCAATGTTGGCGCCAAACTCAATGCAGCTTTGGATGCCACGTGTAGCACGAAAAGCCTTGCTAAAAAAATCAAGGTTAGAGGCGAGAAGTGCATCGCCTTGATTACGGTCGATGTAGTCGTTGCCAAACTCACCAGCCCAAAAGGCTTCTTGTTCAGTTTTGTAGGTCATGTGGTTTCCTTGGCGGATAGGTTCATACTTTTGTGCATCCACTCCGCACGCTCCCAGTCTTCAGGGGTGTCAATGTCTTGCACGCGGTAGCGGGGGATGGGCACGGGAGCTGCAGCCTCTGTGAAAAGGGGTTGTTGTGTCAGCCAAGCCTGTGCATTGCCCCAATAAAACTGCCCCGCATCGTGCCAGGCCTCTTCTAAGTCTTGTGAGCGCGTGTTGAAGTGTTCAGGCTGAAACATTTCAACGCGTTGTTGTGATGTGATGCGAATGGCGCGTTGAATGGGAAACGCATAGCTGGTGACTGAGAACGCGTAGTCAGCCCCGCTGCTTTGCAATACTTCGTAGCCGTGCGCAATGTCACTTGGCAACACGAATGGTGCGGTGGCGTAAAGGCAGCAAACATCTGTGGCACCAGCGCCGTGTGTGTTTTGCCATTCAATGGCATGGGCTACCACGGCAATGGTGCCGGTGTGGTCGTCAGACAGTTCCGCGGGGCGAACAAACGGCACCTCAGCACCATAAGCTTTGGCTACTTCTGCAATCTCATTGTCGTCAGTGCTGATGATGATGCGGTCAAAGCACTCACTGGCCTGCGCCGCTCGAATGGACCACGCGATCATGGGCAAGCCACCAAACGGTTTGATGTTTTTGCGCGGTATGCGTTTGCTGCCACCACGTGCAGGTATGACTGCTAATTTCATGCAGTCAACTCCTTGCGCAGTGCAGCCACCACGGTGTCTTGCTGGGCATGTGTGAGGTCTTGGTACATGGGCAAGCTGATGGCTTGTGCGTAGTACTGCTCGGCATGGGGGTAGTCCCCTGAGTTGAAGCCCATGCGTGCGTAATAGGGTTGCGTGTGCACAGGAATGTAGTGCACGTTCACGCCAATGCCCTGAGCGCGCAGGCCTTCAAAAACTTTGCGATGTGGGTGCGGTGTTTGGTCAAGTTGCAGCTGAATGACATACAGGTGCAAGCCCGAATAGCTGTCGGGATGTTGCCAAGGGGTGAGCACGGGCAATCCGGCTAGCAACTCGTCATAACGGTGTGCCAATGCATGGCGTTGGGCCACAAAGGCATCCAGCCGTTGCATTTGGCTTAAGCCCAAGGCTGCTTGCAGCTCGGTCATGCGGTAGTTAAAGCCCAAACCAATTTGTTGGTAATACCAAGGCCCGTCAGGGGCATGCGTCATATGAGCTTCATCACGCGTGATGCCATGGCTGCGTAGCAAACTCATGGTGTGTGCCAGTTCTGCGTTTTTGGTGACGGCCATGCCACCTTCAGCAGTGGTGATGATCTTGACAGGGTGAAAACTGAAAACTGTGATGTCGCTGTAGCGGCAATTGCCAATAGGCTCGTGTTTGTATTGGCCACCAATGGCGTGCGAAGCGTCTTCGATGATCTTGAATCCGTAGCGTTGGCTCAACGCATGAATGGCAGCCATGTCACACGGCTGCCCGCACAGATGCACGGCCACCAGCACTTTGGGCAAGCGCTTCATGTGTTCTGCTAGCTTGAGTTTGGCTTCCAGCGCAAGCGGACAGAGGTTGTACGTGCGTGGGTCAATGTCAACAAAGTCAACTTGCGCGCCGCAGTAAAGGCCGCAGTTGGCAGATGCGACAAAGGTGATGGGGGTGGTCCACAGCCAATCACCAGGCCCCAAGCCCAGTGCCAAGCAAGCGATGTGCAATGCCGATGTGGCGCTGTTGACGGCCACGCCGTGCGATGCACCGCAGTAGTTGGCGACCGCCTGCTCAAACGCAGGAACGGCAGGCCCTTGTGTCAAAAAGTCCGAGCGCAGCACATCCACCACCGCTTGGATATCGGCTTCTGAAATGTTTTGGCGACCATAAGGAATGGGTTGGACCATGGGTTCTTTCTATGTGCGTCACAGCCTGTCAAATTACAGACACATACAGCTTGGATGTCTTATCAAGCAAGTTGTACGCCATGCGTAGATGTCTGCAGTTTAGAAAACTCCGCGGATTTGTAAAAGACATCATCGCAGCTGTATGTATGAGTTGGCATCACTATTGCTTTGAGGTGTTCATGAGCCATCGTATGAAAGCGATTGGCATGTTTTTATGACACCTTAGCAGGAGCAATCCATGACCCTCATTCAAGAATTGATGAACCAAGCCGCCGTTGGCGATTTGCTCAACGCGCAAGCCATCAAACGTTTCAGTCCCGCTGAAATTCGCGAAACCATTCAGTCATTGGTCGCCACCGAGCAATTGGAATTGGCCAACGCCTTGGGCGATGCGGGCATGAGCTTGCACCCTCACAGCGAAGACATCTTAGCCATCACCAGTTTGCTGGCCATGATGAACCAAGACTGGCCTCTGGCTGTGGAGCTGATGGATGAGCTGGTTGAGATTCAAGGTGCCAATACACCCGCCTTCACCTATGTGATGTTGGTGCGTGCGTTGCGTTGCAACTTGGATCCAGAGCGTGCCTTGCAAGTGGCGCGTCAAGGTTTGGCTTCTTATCCAGGTCAAGTGGAGTTGTTGGCAGAGAAGTTGTCGCTGGATGATTTCAGCGAATCCATGATGCCCACATCGGGGTTGCAGCACTAAGCGGCAAACAGATCGCCTCAAAGCGGCAAGCGGCAACCGCTTGCCGTTTCAGCGACAAAACATTGCCACTGAGTACTTAAATGAACAGCAAATCACGCTCAAAAAAGGGAAAACCCTTATTAAGTTGTGTCAAGAATAGTTGGCACGTATTGTGCTAAACCAGTGGCAAGTTTGATTGACCAATAGGGTCAGGAGAAAAAAATGGCAGTTATCAATACCAACGTTAAAGCTTTGTTTTCGCAGATGGCGCTGAAGACCTCAGGTCTCGCCCAGAGCAAAGCCATGCAGCAATTGTCGACAGGCAAGCGCATCAACTCAGCACGAGATGATGCCGCAGGCATGTCGATCGCAACGCGTATGACGCACCAGATTCGCAGTTTGAATCAGGCTGTGCGCAATGCGGGTGATGCTATCAACCTGATCCAAACGGCAGAAGGTGCGACCAACGAAATCACGGACATGATGCAACGCATGCGTGAGTTGGCTGTGCAAGCTGTCAACGACACCAATAACAATGCAGACCGCAGCTATTTGGATTTGGAATTCCAACAGCTGAAGCAGCAAATCGTTCAAATTTCTGACAACACCGAGTGGAACGGCTTCCCTGTGCTCAATGGCAAGGCCGGCGAGCAAGTGGGTGAGATGCCGGTGTACAAGGTCACCTCTGAAAACCAATTTGGTAGCGTCTTTTTAAATCCCACAACTGCACGCAGCATGTCGGGTGCGGATGCGGGTGAAAAACAGACCTTCACGTTGACGGGCACCCCTGCTGTGGGCACGATGACAATTGCTGGCGTGGATGTTGAAATTACGTCATCCGAAAACACGTTGGCTCTGGCCTCTGCCAAGATTCAAACGACGTTGAACAACTCCAATCTTTTTACTTCGCGTGGCATGACCGCGGCAGTGACAGGCGGTGTTGCAACGATTACTTTCAATGCAGCCGAAGGCGATGTGCCAACCTCCACGGTGTTGGTGGGGTCGACAGGGTTGACCACGACGGCGGTGACGACCTCGCGTAAAGCAGCGACTCAGTCGGTTGAAAACTTTTCGGACAGCGGCGAGTTTTTGAAGAGTGGCTCCTTGCAGTTCAGCGTGGCTTCTGGCGCTGCAGCCAGCTCTGAAGTGACGGCGACATTCACCACCCAAGATAATCAAATCATCGCGATGAAGGGCACCGTGGTGACACAAAGCCCTGCGGTGATTAAGTTTGCCAAAGCCGATGGCTTAAACAGCTCAGTGATTTCCGCTGATTTGACCTACACCTTGCAAGACTCAGATGGTGCAGGCTTGGATCTGGCCACCCGTGGCATCAGCATGAGCATTGGTGTGGCTGGCAGCATTCCAACCTTGCGCGATGGTGATTTGACTATCAACGGTGTGAATGTGGGCCCCTCATCTGCAAGCGACGATTTGTTGTCGCCACGCAATAACGCGGCGGGTAGTGCGATTGCCAAGGCTGCAGCTATTAACCGCTTGGCGGTTGACCAAGGTATTTCCCAAGGTGAGTCGCAATCGATCACTTTCAGCGGTACGCCCATGCCCGGCACCATCACGGTCGGTGGCGTGAGTGTGGTGCTTACGAATGATGACAACACGCCTGCATTGGCAGCTTCCAAAATTGCAGCCGCCATGCAAGCCAGCCCCTTGTATGACAGCACGACAGGTCGCAAAGTGGTGTACGCCACGGGCTCTGCCGTGATCAATGTCGACTTCCCGTCAAAAGAAGGGAACGTCGAAAAATTAGAGGTGATTCCTGGCACGACAGGTGCAGGTAGCGTGGTCAATACCACGCAAGAATTCGCCACGAAAAAACCAGGCACCGGCGTGTTTGCCAAGGTAAATGAAAACATTCTCACCGGTCAGTCTATGACGGCCGGTCCTGTGGCTTCGGGTGTCGTGTTCATCAACGGTTATGCATCAGCAGACATCACCACGGTGTACAACAACTCGCAAGCCACACGTGCCAACGTGGTGCGCGCCATCAACTTGATCAGCGACCGCACAGGTGTCAAAGCGATTGACGGCGGTTCAGATGCCAAGGGTGTGACCTTGGTTGCTGTGGATGGCCGAAACATTGAAGTTCGCTTCGAACCTTCTGCATCAACCAACGCACAAGCGTTTGGTCAACGCATTGGTATGAGTGAGGGTGTGCAAAGTTCCACCATTTCGTTGGAGTCCAAAATTCAAGCCCCTGTGGTGCTCAGTTCGGGCGCAGCAGGTGACATCACGCGTGCAGGTTTGGTGGCTGGCAACTATTCGAAAAATGAATCTGTTTTGAACACGCAAGCGCGTGAACCGGTGGCGGCTTCTGTTGCACAAGTCAACAGTGTGAAATTGAGCGGTACACCTGCGGATACCGACACAGTTTCTATCGTTGTGAATGGCACGACATTTACATCAACTGCCGTGGCAAGTCAGAAGCCACAAGCAATCTCCAACGATTTGATTACTCAAATCAATAACAATAGCGTGCTGGGTGTGTACGCAACCAAAGGTGCTGAGATTGGCGAAATTGTGCTGACAGCCCGCACACCTGGCGTGCCTTTCACGATGACCACAGCAAAGAGCGCGGGTGCTGCAGTGGGTGTGGCGGCAACTGATGTTGTGGCGAATCAAACGGCACAGTTCAAGAGCTTGGGCATGGATGATTTGGAAATCAACGGCATCAAGATTCGTCCAACAACGCCGGCTGATGACAAGTTCTCGAACATTGTGGTGTCAAGTAGCGATCCTGCATCTAGCGGTATTGCGCTGGCTGCTGCCATCAATGCGAGCACTAATTTGACCGGTGTGACGGCTGAAGCAAATCCAGCGGTCACGCAAGGTGCTATTACCAGCACGGGTACGCCAATCAGTGGCAAACAGTCTGTGTGGGTCAACGGCATCGAAATTCAAGTTGACTTTGTCCAGAACGAAAGTGGGACCGATCGACGTGCCAAAGTTGTGGCTGCGATCAATGAACGTACAGGTCAACATGGCGTGACGGCAACCGATAACGGCAAAGGGGTGACTTTGTCGACAGATGGTCGTAACTTGTCTGTCTGGTTCGACTCCAGCAAGGATGAGTTGTCTGCTGCCAGCTTTGGTTTGGATAAAGGTGGTGCAGTTGCACAAATTTCTAAAATTCAGGTTGCTGGTGCCGGTAGCTCAGCGACCACTGAAAAAGCATCTGTTTACATCAACGGTGTCAAAGTTGAAACTGCTGCGTTGCCTGGTTCAGCAACGGCTGTGCAAACTGCAGCTGCCTTGGTCTTGGCGATCAATAACACTGCTTCATTGAAAAATGTGACAGCTGAGGTAAATCCAGCGGGTGGCGACACCATTTTGATTACCTCGAATGTGCCAGGCACGGCGTTTGATTTGCGTGCACCTGCAGTGGCGACTGCCAGTGGACAATCATTGATACTCAGTACTGTTGCTCAAAACTCTCAGGGCGCAACAGATGTCTCTGCTGTGGATATGAGTACGCCGTACTTGACCAATGTTTTGGGCAGTGCAACGGCGCCTGTTAGTGCCATGAACATCAAAACCGTTTACAGCACAGTTCGATTGACGGCTGATGCCCCTGTGTTGCCAGCTTTGCCTGGTGCCGATGGCTTGCCCCCGAACATGATGAACATCACGGGACGCCCTATTCAAATTCGTAGCGGTGCCGATGGTTTTGGCGATCTGAGTAATTTCTCTGCGTTGGGCTTTAACGAAGGCAGCTTCGGTGGTCGCGCCAGCGAAGATATGGATCCGCCACGCGTAGGTCGCATGGCTTTCCAAGTGGGTTCAAGTGCCAACCAAGTGATCACCATCGATTTGGCCGATTTCGGTAAAAACGGTGCGATCACTGGTCAAATCACCGGTGACGTTGATTTGGCAGAGGAAGCACGCAGCGTGCGTATCAATACCCGTGAGGGAGCGACAGCCGTATTGACCTTGCTCGATTCGTCAATGGACAAGATCAACGCCACACGTGCCACGATGGGTGCGGTGATGAACCGTCTTGACCACGTGATCAATAACTTGACCAATGTGTCGATGAACATGTCTGCGTCACGCAGCTCGATTGAAGATGCCGACTACGCCTCTGCCTCCACCGAGTTGGCGAAGACGCAAATCATGCAGCAAGCCGCAACGGCAGTGCTGGCGCAAGCCAACACTAGCCAACAGTCGGTGCTCAAGCTCTTGGGCGGTTAATGGCAGCCACCAGTCCCGCAGCCTTAGCTAAAGGCCCCAACTGCTGGGAGTGCCGCTACATGGCGGTCACGTGGGATGTGCGCATGCCTTATGGCTGCAAGCTCATGGGCTTTCGTTCGAAAGTGGTTCCCTCGCTGGAGGTGCTGCGCACGGACGGGCGCTTTTGTGGCGGTTTCTCGGCTAAACCACCTCGTACAAACGCCCAAAAAGTATCGAAAAAGCCTGTCGGTAACTCGTCGCAACGTCGAGAAACTGCCACTGGCAGGCCCATCACGCACATAAATTTAATTACATAGGTTACAAAACAACCTGGCACGGCCTTTGCATAACAGTCTTACCTTTATTTCGGACTGTACTCAAAGTGAATGCTTCTTCTGTCAACGTAATTCATGCCGTGTGGTTGGACCCTTTCAGTCCAATCGACGCCGCAGATCGCGCCCAGCTGGATGCCGCAGGTATCAGTCTGGAAACCGTTTCCACCTTGGGCGACCTCACGCTGGCTTTGCGCCGCGCACATGTGCTGGTCATTCGCTTGGGCGATAGCGCCGAGCTGCTCCAAGAAGTTCAAACCCTCATTGCCCAACTCGGCCACACCGTGCCCGTGCTGTGCCGCGTGGACCGTCGCCGCATTGAAGTGGCTGTGGATGCGATGCGCTTGGGGGCTTTGCATGTGTTGTCGGCTGACGAGTGGTCGGCAGACGCATGGCAAGGTGCTGTGAAAGGCTTGAACGCGCCCGAACTCAAAACCAAGAGCTACGTGTTTGTGGACCCCACCAGCCAACACTTGCTGGCGTTGGCCCAACGCGTCGCACAAACCGATGTGACTGCTTTGTTGGTCGGCCCCACAGGCGCTGGTAAAGAAGTGTTGGCCCGTGTGTTGCACGAGTCTTCCCCTCGCGCCAAGGCGCCGTTTGTGGCCCTGAACTGCGCGGCCATGCCCGAGCACTTGATCGAAGACATGTTGTTCGGTCACGAGAAGGGCGCTTTCACCGGCGCGTTGAAAGAGCACAAAGGTTTGTTTGAACAAGCCCATGGCGGCACCATCTTCTTGGACGAAATTGGTGAGATGCCCATGAACTTGCAAGCCAAGTTGTTGCGCGTCTTGCAAGAGAAAAAACTCAACCGCTTGGGCGGCGAAGCCACCATCGATCTCGATGTGCGCGTAATCGCTGCCACCAACAAAGATTTGAAGCTCGCCATCGAGCAACGCGAATTCCGCGAAGACTTGTATTTCCGCATTAGCACCTTCCGCTTGCGCATCCAGCCTTTGAAAGACCGTCCAGGCGACATCGTGCCTTTGGTGGCGCAGTCCTTGGCTCGCCATGTCAAAGGTGGTGTGCCGTTCACGGTGACACCTGAAGCGCAAGTGATGTTGCAAAACTACCCTTGGCCTGGCAACGTGCGCGAACTCGAAAACGTGGTGCAACGCGCTGTGGTGTTGAGCGGTGGCCGCACCATCAGCCCTGCGCATTTGATGTTTGATGATGCGCAGATGGACGAGCAAGCCATGCCAGCGATCACCGCGGCTTTGCCACAAGCGCCAGTGGTGGACATGCCTGTGGCTGTCGCGCCAGCTGCCCCTGTCAAGCCAGCAGCCGCAACGCCAACGTATTACGCACCCGTCTCCGCATACAACCCAGCGCCCATGGCGCCGATTGAGATGCGTGAAGAGCCAGCAGCACCCATCAACTTAGACAGCGCGGTCAAAGCCAGCGAACTGCAAGTGATCATGGCCGCCATTCAAAGCACCGACAGCCGCATGGAGGCAGCTGCCAAATTGGGCATCAGCCCACGCACCTTGCGTTACAAGCTGGCGCAAATGCGCACACGTGGTATGACTGAAGGAGCCTCAGCATGATTGACCGCATTTCACAAGCCAATGTTCAATCCATGATTGAAACATTGCGTGCCTATCAAGCCCAGTCTGCAGGCACCACATCCACTGTCAACGAGCCATCGACCACCAAGGTGGGGCAGCCCACATTCTTTGACTCGGTCAAAAACGCGCTGGATAAGGTGAATGAATCCGACATCAAAGCGGATGCATTGCAAGAAGCCTATGACCGTGGCGAAGAAGTACCGCTCACCGAAGTTGTGTTGAGCATGCAGAAATCGTCGCTGGCTTTTGAAGCCACCTTGCAAGTACGCAACAAAGTGATGAAAGCGTACGAAGAAATCATGAACATGCCAGTTTGATGCTGGATTGAGAGACTGATATGGCAACCGATACCTTAAACATGAACGCTGTGGGCATGCCCGTGGCCACTGGCGTAGAGACCACCGGCGCATCCAATGCGAACGGTTCTGCTACAGGCGATGCGTCACGCATGCCTGCGTGGATCAACGCCAAAGAAGGCCCGGGCGCTGCGGTGATGGACGTGCTGCGTCAACCCACCGTGCGCAAGGTCTTGCCCTTTGTGGTCATCTTCATGCTGCTGATGTCGGTGGCTGTGTTCTTCACCTCGATGAAGCCCACGCCTTACCGTCCTTTGGTGTTGATGCTCAGCGATGCTGACAAGCAGCAAGCCATCGAAGCTTTGAAAGCGGCAGAATTCAAGCCTGAGGTGGATGTCAACACGGGGCAAATTTCTGTCCCTACCGCGCGCTTCCAAGAAGCCCGCATGTTGCTGGCTTCCAAAGGTTTGCCGCGCACCGAAGCGTCTGGCATGGACAACCTCAAAGACATGCCCGCCATGACCACCAGCCAGTTCATGGAGCAGGTGCGCTACAACAACGCGATGGAGCAAGAGCTGGCGCGCAGCATTGTGCAAATCGGTGGCATCAAAACAGCCCGCGTGCATTTGGCCGCACCCAAGCAAAGCGTGTTCGTACGTGACCGCGCACCCACCAAAGCGTCTGTGATCATCACGCGCTTGCCTGGCCGCACCATTTCATCGGCCAACGTGCAAGCCATCATTCAATTGGTGGCTTCTAGCGTGCCTTACCTCGCACCAGAAAACGTGTCGGTGGTCGACAACTTTGGCAGCTTGATGAATGACATGTTGACCGAGCAACCTTTGGGCTTGACCGCACAACAGCTCACCCACAAGCAACAGATGGAAGACCTCTATCGCACCCGCTTGATCCAGTTGCTCGCACCCATCGTGGGCGAGACCAACGTGACCGCTCAGGTGAGCATGACGCTGGATTTCACCCAAACCGAAGTCACCAACGAAGAATTTGACGCACAAGACAAAGGCCCCAAAACACGTTCTGAATTGTTTGTGGAAGACCGCAACACCTTCCGTGATGCGATTGGTATTCCTGGCTCCTTGTCCAATACACCGCCTGCACCGACCAACCCGCAAGCCACCACGCAAACCAACGCCGACCCCTTGAAGGGCGTGAGCGAAAAGGGCGTGCAGGTCACGGCCCGCAGCACCAAAAACTACGAACTCGACCGAGCCGTGCGTCACACCAAAGGTGCCATGGGCACGATCACCAAAATTGGTGTGGGTGTGTTGATCAACGAACGTCCCGTCCCGCCTGGTGCCAAGGTCGAGAAAAATGCCGATGGTTCGACACCCACCTCTATCCCGTACACGCCTGAAGAAATCGAACGCTTGAACCAATTGGTCAAAGGTGCTGTCGGCTTCAACAACGACCGTGGTGACGTGGTCACCGTGGTGGGCACCAAGTTTGAGCCTCAGTACGACCCAACGGTGATTCCTTGGTACCGTGACGAAAACTACCAAGTCATGGTCAACGCTGGTGTGGTGGGCGGTATCTTCTTGCTCATCCTCTTGACGGTGGTTCGTCCGATGGTGCGCCGCTTGTTGGCCCCCGAGATCGATCCCAAAGCCTTGGCCGCGGCTGCTGCTGATGCAGCCACCAACCAAGCCCAGATGGCGATTGATGTGGCGACCGCTGAGAATGCAGCAGCCCAAGCCGCTGCTGCCTATGCCAAGAAAACACACGAAGGCGAGATGCTGCGAATTTCTGAAGAGGCCATGCGTGCCGCTGAAGAATCTGCCCGCTTGGCCCAAGACGCCACCCGTGCAGCCGAAGAAGCCCGCCTCGCGGCAGAAGCCAAAGCCTTAGCCGATGCGCAAGCGGCTGAAGAGGAGCGCATCCGTCAAGCCCAATTGTTGGCCGAACAACAAGCCCAAGCGGCGGCTCTGGCAGAGCAAGTGGCGCAAGCCGAAGCTGAAGCCAAAGCGGCTGCTGAGCAAGAGGCCGCAGCCCAAGGTGAAGCGGCAGAAGACATTGAAATTGAAGAAGGCGAAACGCTGGAAGAGGTCAAGGCCCGCATGGCGAGCATGAAGCCTAAGAAACAGTCGATTTCTGCCGACTTGCTCAACACAGCGAATTCGTATGACGATAAAGTGGCGTTGATTCGCATGATCATGGCTGAGGACTCCACCCGCGTGGCGGGCGTGCTCAAGAGCTTGATCGAGAAGTAATAAATTTTCCGAGGATTTGAATCATGGCTGACGACACAATTGTGATGACCGACAAACTGCGAGCCGAGCTCGCAGGCATTACCAGCACTCAACGTGCTGCCGTGTTGATGCTGTTGCTGGGCGAAGAGCAAGCAGCGGAAATCATCAAATTTTTGAGCCCCAAAGAGGTCCAAGCGCTGGGCGCTGCGATGGTGCAGGTGGCCAACTTCTCACAAGAAGCCGTCAACTTCGTGCTCGACGAGTTTGTCGATCATTTGAAAAATCAAAACAACGTCAGCATCGGTGGTGCGGACTATGTTGAAAAAGTCATGCGCCTTGCATTGGGTGACGACAAAGCCGCTTCGGTCTTGGGGCGCATCATGCCGGGTCAAGGCACCAAAGGTTTGGACATCCTCACTTGGATGGATGCCCGTGGCATTGCCGACATGATTCGTGGTGAACACCCTCAAGTGGTGGCCATCATCTTGTCGCTCTTAGAGAGCGAAGTGGCGGCTGATGTGCTCAACTATTTGCCACCCGATGTGCGCCCCGAAGTGATTCAACGCGTGGCCAGTTTGGACACTGTGCAGCCTTCAGCGATGGCTGAACTCGAAGCCATCATGAAGCAGCAGTTCTCCAAGAACGCATCGGCACAGTCATCGAGCTTTGGTGGCGTGCAAGCTGCGGCCAAGATCATGAACTTGACCAAGACGGCGCTGGAAAACAGCATCATGAGTGGTCTGAATGAAATCGACCCTGACTTGATGCTCAAGATCCAAGACAACATGTTCACCTTCGAGAACTTGGTCAGCGTGGACAACAAAGGCATTCAGGTGCTCATGCGTGCGGTGGAGCCAGACTTGTTGATGATGGCTTTGAAAAATGCCAGCGAAGAATGCCAAGCGCGCTTCTTCGACAACATGTCCGAACGTGCGCGCGGTATGTTCCGCGACGACATGGAAGCCAAAGGCCCACAACGCATGGCCGACGTGGAAGACGCGCAAAAGCAGATCATGCGCAAGGCGCGTAAGTTGTCCGATTCGGGCGAATTGATCTTGGGTGGCGCAGACTTTGTTTAATCAACCTCATCCCGCTCGGGCTGACGTTCCTTGGCAGCCCAATGCCGGCATCGCTAAAAAGTTGAGCAGCCGTGGCTATGTCACGACCAGCTGGACCAGTGATGAGCCGCAGGCGTTTGCTGATCTTGGCTACCCTGCCAAATCCAGCGGGTTCTCGGCTGCGCATTACCAACCCACCAAGCAGCCGCTGAGCAAACAGGCGCAAGCCTCGCTGGCGCTGCTAGAGGGTGAATACCGAAACGAATCGTTGGGTGAAGAAAAACCTGCGCCTCAAGAAGGTACAGAAACCAACGAGCATTTGCCATTTGTGATGGACCACTTCGGGGCCACGCGCGTCTCGAAGCTGCGTGCCAACGTGGATGCCGAGGTCTTGAAACGCGCCATGGCACAAGCCGAATTGGCCGAGACCTTGGTGGTCAGCCCCATCACGTCAGATGAAAAAGTCGCCGACCCCATCGTGATTCATCCTGATGTGCCGGACGACGTGGCCGTTGAAGTCTCAGCGCTGGAGGCAGCACCTGCCGATGACGTTGAGCCTGTGCAGGCTCAGTCAGAAGCATCGTCTGAAACGTTGGTTGCAAGTGACGACGTGACGACAGATGTTGTGGCAGAGGCGCAAGAATCGCCAGCCGTCACCGAACCAGCAGAGCCTGAGTTGCCTGCGGTAGTCGGTGGCATTCCTCCTGAGGAAGTAGCGCAGCGCGAAGCTGAACAATTTGCCAAAGGTCTCGCGCAAGCCCAAGAAGAAGCAGCAGCGCAGTTAGCCGAAGCGGTTGAAAAAGCCATGGCTGAGGGTCTTGCCAAAGGACTAGAGCAAGGCAAAGCCGAAGGTTTGGCCGAGGGCTTGCAACAAGGCATAGAACAAGGTCTAGAACAAGGTCTAGAACAAGGTCTAGCGCAGGGCAAAGCACAAGGCTTGGCCGAAGGAGACAAAGCAGCGCGTGAAGCGATGGCCGAAGAAATGGCCGCACAACGTGTGCTGTTTGAAAACGTCTCGACCGAACTGGGCGCTTTGATTGAAGAGCCTAAGAAATTTTTTGAACCACTCAAACGCCTCGCTCTGCACATTGCAGAGCAAGTGGTGGTGGGTGAGTTGCAAACATCCAGCGCAGCCATTGAGCGTTTGGTGCAACGCTGCTTGGATGAGTTAGACCACCCTGTGCATGGTGCCGTGGTGTTGGAACTCAACCCACAAGACAAAGAGCGCTTGCAAGCACATGCCGGTGAGTTCACCCAAGGCATGCGCCTCGAAGCCGTGCATGACATGCAAATGGGCAGCGTGCGCGTGTTTGCCAATGACACGGTGGTGGAAGATTTGGTCGCACATCGACTCGAAGGCTTGGCGCGTGCCCTGTTGGTCGATGTGGACGAGTGGCGTGCCAAATCGCCTTTGGCACAAACGATTTCAGAAGTTCAAGAAAAAGCGGAGGACGGCGATGTTCATTCCTGACGTCATCAATACTTTGTTGATGGGTTTGATTTTCATGGTCGTGATCGTGACCATCGTGCGCCCCTTTGTGCTCAACATGGTGGGCCATGCAGCATCGAACAGCGACATGCAAAAAGCAGCGGTTGCAGCGGTGGAGCGCGAGATGATTCGCAAAGCTGAATTGTTTGAAGCCCAACGCGCCGACAAAATCAAATACCAAATGTTGCTTTTGGAAAAACCCGAAAAGCCAAAACCAAAACCTGTGTTCGAACCCGAGCCAGAACCCGAAGTGGTGCCTGCACCTGTGGCCGAAGTCACACCCGAGCCTGTGGTGGAAGTTGCCCCCGAAGTGGTGGCCGAAGAGCCCGCAACGCCTGATGTGGTTGAGACACCCGCAGAAGAAGTGGTGGCAGATGCCTCCCCCGTGGAGGGTGAAGTCACCACGGACGAGGGCGCAGAGGCGGGTGATGATGAGGAAGCTTTGGGCGAAGGCGAAATTGAAATTCGCGAAGGCGAGACCTTGGCCGAAATCAAAGAGCGCATCCGCAAAGAACAACAAAAAGCCAAGAAGCCCACCATTCCGCCAGAGTTGCTCAACAGTGCCAACAGTTACGAAGACAAAGTGGGCGTGGTGCGCATGGTGGTGCAAGCCGATCAAAACCGCGTGGCCAATGTCATTCGCGGCATGATTCAGGTGAAATAAAAACAAATCATGCTCGACTTTGCCAAAGAAGTTCAGGTGAGCTTGCCCAAGCTGCGCACCCCAGAGCCGCAACGCAGCGGCACCTTGGTGCGCTTGGTGGGCTTGACGCTGGAGACGCGCGGCATCATGGCCCCCTTGGGTGCTTGCTGCGAAGTCATTGGCAAAGAAGGCCACCGCGTCGAAGCCGAGGTCGTTGGCTTCAACGACAAGACCTTGTACCTCATGCCTTTCACTGACCCTGTTGGCGTGGGCCCCGGTGACACGGTGCGCATCATGTCCAACTCGGGCCAAGTGCGTTTGGGCAATGAACTGTTGGGCCGTGTGATTGATGGTCGTGGTGTGCCGATTGATGGCAAACCGATGCCTCATTTGCCTGACCAACTCAGCCTGTTGGGCTGTCCGCTCAACCCCATGGAGCGCGGCCCGATTGAAGAAATTTTGGATGTGGGTGTCAAAGCCATCAACGGCGCTTTGACAATTGGGCGTGGCCAGCGTATTGGTTTGGTCGCCGGTTCTGGCGTGGGTAAGAGCGTGCTGTTAGGCATGCTTACGCGCTTCACCAAAGCCGATATCGTGGTGATTGGTTTGATTGGTGAACGTGGCCGCGAAGTGCAAGCGTTCATTCATGAATCTTTGGGTGAAGAAGGTTTGGCCAAGTCGGTGGTGATTGCCGCGCCCGCCAACGTGTCGCCTGTGCTGCGCCTCAAAGCCACGCACATGACCCACGTGATTGCCGAATACTTCCGCGACCAAGGCAAGAACGTCTTGATGTTGTGCGACAGCTTGACCCGTGTGGCTCATGCGCAGCGCGAAATTGGTTTGGCCATTGGCGAGCCACCGACTGCTAAAGGGTATCCACCTTCAGTGTTCGCCTTGCTGCCCAACTTGATTGAGCGTGGTGGCGTGGGTCGCCATGGCCATGGCTCCATCACCTCGATTTACACCGTGCTCGCCGAAGGCGATGACGGCAATGACCCCATCGTGGACATTGCACGTGCGTCGCTTGACGGGCAAGTCATGTTGTCACGCCGCTTGGCTGACCAAGCGCATTACCCCGCGATTGATTTGAACGGTTCGATTTCGCGTGTGATGCAAACCTTGGTCAACTCCGATGAGTTGAAGCAGTCCAACAAATTGCGTCGCCTCTGGTCCGTCTACCAACAAAACGCTGATCTTGTGCAAGTGGGCGCGTATGAAGCGGGGTCTAACCCCGAGCTGGACGAAGCCATTCGCATCCGTGAACAAATGGTCGACTTCTTGCGCCAAGACATGGACAAGGGCGAAGACTACGCCATGACGCGTAGCCGCTTGAGCCAGATGCTGTCATGAAGCCCCGTGCCGCATGGCCCGTGCTGGCCAAGAAAGCCAAAGAGAAATGCGATGAGGCATTGGCAGAGCTCAAAAAAGCACGTGACCGTGTGGCCCACTTGGAGCAAAGTCGTGAGCGCATGGAGTTGCTTTATGCCGATTACGTGATGCGCAGCAAAGAAGCGGAAAGCCGCCCGCACAGCATGGCCGAAACACTCAACTTTCGTGGCTTCATGCAACAGCTCCAAGCGCTGATTGCACGCGTGAACCTTGACATGAATGAAGCGCGGCACACAGTAGAAGTTAAGCGTCTTGCGCTCAAAGCCGCTGAGCAAAAACGCATCCAAATGGAGACCTTGGTCGAGCAAGACATGAAGGCGGTGCGAGATTTCCACCGCAAGCGCGAGCAAAAAGAGATGGACGCCGCAGGCGTGACGCTCTACAACCTCAAGCACTAATTCAGGCGTGCACCCAACCTGCTTGTAACCAATGCCAGTAGTTGGGTTTGAAGGCCCATGGCATCCATGTGGTGTGCGTGTCTGGTGCAAACACATGGCCCGTGAGGTGGTCTTGCCACACCTCTTTGGCGCCCACACTGGCCAACAGTTTTTGTGAAAACGCAGGCACCATGCCTTGCTTGGCGGTGACGTGGTGGCTCCACACATTCAAGCCCGCAGGCAGCAAACGTCCATCGGTGGGGCCCGATAACACGTCATGCAAGCTGCCCCAGCTGCGGCCTTGGAGTGTGGTTTTGAGTTGCCCCAATTCGCGTTCCACACGCGCTTCATCACGTACCCGGTAGCGGTGTTGGCCCAACACGTTGTCAAACCAAACGCAAGCTTGTGGGTGTTCTTTCAAAATCTCTGGCAAGGCCACCAGCGCATCTAGACGATGGTGATGCACCTCAATGCCCATCGCTTTGAGGCGGCGGCCATGGCGCCAGTCAAACAGCCAAGGTGCCAAAGGATCAATGTCGTAGGCGTCGATGCGTTTGAAACGCGCCAACCAGCTCGGCGGCATCATCCAGCCCGCGCTGCCGCCAATCAGCAATAAGTGGTCAGACTTCGGCGCGACTTGCGCCAAGAACTGATCAACCAACTGCACAGTGGGTTGCCAGCGCTTGCGCGAATAGTGCGCATGCACGTGCCAGTTCAGGCCGCCCGTGCCGCCTGCATGGATGAGATCGCGAAGCAAGCCCATGTGTGCTTAGCAGACCAAACGCATGATTTTGAAAATGGGGGTCTCAGGTGGTACAGGCTCAAACGGGCCAATCACGCCTTCGGTCGACAAGGTCTCACCGCTCAAGCGCACACCCGTGTGATACGACAGAGACAAGGTGCGCACGGTTTGCTCTTTGCAGTTGAACTCCATTTGCATGCGGGTGGACTTGAAGTGCTTGCCCGTGGGGGCGTGCACTTTGGGCTCACGGTAGTCCAGCATGGTCCACGCTTTGTGGTTCTCGCCCGCGTGGGTGATGTTGTCGAGGTCCACATAAAAGGTACCAATGTCAAACAAACCCACCGCCATCCACTGAGCGGCAAGCGTGAGGTTGCTGGTGAGCACGAGGCTGGCAAGGAGGAGGGCTTTGAGGTGTTGCATGAAATAACTATACCGTGCCGAGAAGCTGGCACGTGCCTTGCAATACCCCTAGAGATAGGCACGTCCAGTGTCGAAAAACCGTCATCGCGCACAGGGAAAACATCATGCAAAGTTTCGATTGGGGTCAATTCATTGCCAGCACGCTCAGCGTGCTGTTGCTGCTGTGTGGCGCTTTGTGGTGGGTCAAACGCAACCGTGGCTTTGCCGCAAACGGTGCAGAAGAAAAACGTATTCAAGTGCTTGAGGCCTTGCCTTTGAGCTTGAAGCACAAGATGGTGTTGATTCAAGTCGACAACCAAATGGTGTTGACCAGTGTCAGCCCCGCTGAGGTGAAAACACTGCACGCATGGACACAGGAGACCAGCCATGCTGCGTAAGCCCATCACCAAGAAAATTCTCTACGTCATCTTGGGCTTGCTCTTGGTGGCGTTGGCTTCGTTGCCCATGATGGCGCACGCGCAAGGCATTCCCTTGGTGAACGTGTCGGGCGCTGGCAAAGGTGGTCAGCAATACAGCATGAGCCTGCAATTGCTGGGCTTGATGACCACGCTCACGCTGTTGCCATCCATGCTGTTGATGATGACGTCTTTCGTTCGCATCATCATCGTGCTCTCGATCTTGCGCCAAGCCATTGGCACCGCGCAAACACCGCCCAACACAGTGTTGGTGGGGTTAGCCTTGTTCTTGACCTTCTTCATCATGTCGCCCGTGTTTGAGCAGGTCTACAAAGAAGCGCTGGGCCCCTACATGAACGGCAACCTCGACTTTGACAAAGCCTTGATCAAAGCCGAAGTGCCTGTGCGCGATTTCATGACCAAGCAAACCCGTGAAGACGACATTGCCATGTTCATGCAAATTTCTAACCGTCGTGAGTTGACAGATGCCACGCAAGTGCCATTCACCACTTTGATGCCAGCGTTCATCACGTCTGAAATCAAGAGCGCGTTCACGATTGGTTTCTTGATCTACATCCCGTTTGTGGTGATCGACTTGATCGTCGCCAGCGTGTTGATGTCCATGGGCATGATGATGTTGTCGCCCATGATTATCTCGATGCCGATCAAGCTCATGCTCTTCGTGCTGATTGACGGTTGGACGCTGTTGATGGCTTCGCTCGCCAACAGCTTTGTGTTTTAAGGAGCCGCATCATGGATAGCGCAGCAGTTGTTGATTTAGCCCGCCAAGCCCTGTGGATGACGATGATCATCTCGGGTCCTTTGTTGGCAGTGGGTTTGATTGTCGGTTTGGTGGTCGGTATTTTTCAAGCCGCCACCTCGATCAACGAACAAACCTTGAGCTTTATTCCCAAAATTTTGGCCGTGGGTTTGACCATGTCTCTTGCCGGCGGTTGGATGATCAACACCATGGTGGATTACACCAAGAGCATCTTCACCCGTATTCCTAGCTTGTTCATGTAAGCACACACAGCCATGAACGCCTCGCTCATTGAAATCCTAGACAAGTTTTTGGTCGTCATTTGGCCCATGCTTCGCTTGTCTGCATTTCTGGCGTTCACGTCCATCTTTTCCATTCGCGCTGTGAACATGCGCATTCGCATTTCGTTGGCATTTGCGATGGCTTTTTTTGTGACGCAGCAAATCGAAATTCCCAAAATTGACCCCGTCACCGCTGATGGGTTGATGGAAATTTCACGTCAAATTTTGATTGGCCTCACCATGGGCTTGGTGTTCCAAGTGGCGTCGGCTGCGCTGGTGGTGGCGGGTCAAGCTATGTCGGGTGCCATGGGTTTGTCGATGGCCAACATGGTCGACCCCAACATGGGCAGCGTCCCCGTGTTGTCGCAACTCTTCAACATCATGGGCACCTTGGTCTTCCTAGGCATGGGTGGCCATTTGATTGTGTTTGGTTTGGTGATGGAGTCGTTCAAACTCATCCCGATTGGTCAAGCGTTTTTCTCGCAAGACATGCTGGGCAAGATGATCAACTGGAGCTCCATGATGTTTTTGGGCGCTTTGTTGATTGCGCTGCCCGTGATGATGACTTTGTTGTTCATCAACGTGGGTTTGGGTTTTGTGGCTCGCGCGGCACCCAGCTTGAATATTTTCACGGTTGGTTTTCCAGCCTTGATCTTGACGGGTTTTGTCGTCATGATTTTTTCAATGGGCAACAACGTGGCCCGCATTGATTGGGTATGGACGCAGGCTTTCATGATGCTGCGTTCGTATTTGGGAGGCTGACATGTCGGAAGAAAGCGGCCAAGACAAAACCGAAGAACCGACGGCGCAGCGGTTAAAGAAAGCCCGTGAAGACGGGCAAATCGCGCGTTCGCAAGAATTGGCGCCTGCAGCCATGATGGTGATCGCCACGCTGTTTTTCACCATGATGGGGCAGCACATCTTCACCAGTATGAGCAGCTTGTTCAAGAGTCAGCTGCAATTTGATAGACGCATCACCGACAAGGCCGAGTTGTTGCCCGCTATTTTTGGCAGCTCGGTGGTGGATGGCTTTTTGATTGTGTTGCCTTTGCTGGCCATCCTCTATGTGATTGCCATTTTGTCGACCACCTTGGCAGGTGGCTTCATCTTCTCACCGCAACTCATCATGCCCAAGTTCAGCAAGCTCAACCCCATGACAGGTTTGGCGCGCATGTTCGGTCCTGATGCCTTCATCAATCTAGGTAAATCACTTGCTAAGTTCTTCTTGGTGGGCGCCATTTTGTTGGTCTCGGTCATGAACAACTTGCAAGACTTGACGCATATCTCGCAAATGGATTTGAACCCCGCTGTCAAAGTGGCGGGCACCATCATTGTGGACTCGTGTTTTTGGCTGAGTTTGGGCTTGGTGTTGGTGGCTTTGGTGGATGTGCCTTTGCAGCGTCATCAACTCAACAAGAAGCTGAAAATGACCAAGCAAGAGGTGCGCGACGAGATGAAAAACTCGGAAGGTAACCCCGAGGTCAAAGGCCAGATTCGCCGCCGCCAACACGAAATCTTGAACAACAAGATGATGAGCAAGGTGAAGGATGCAGACGTGGTCATCACCAACCCCACACACTTTGCGGTGGCCCTGTCGTATGACCCCATGGGTGACGGTGCGCCGCTCTTGGTGGCCAAGGGCGAAGACGGTCTGGCCGCCCGTATCCGTGAGGAAGCCAAAGAGCACAACGTTTATATTTTTGAGGCGCCTTTGTTGGCTCGCGCCTTATACTTCACGACCAAGCTGGATCATCCGATTCCAGAGGCGCTGTACCACGCTGTTGCGCAGGTCATTGCCTATGTGTTCAGCCTGAACCAGTCTTATGGTCGTGGCCAGGAAGTGGTCAAACCATCGCCCTCTATTCCAGACGAAATGAAATTCGACTCGAATGGCGCTTTGATGAACTCTTAAGACCCAAGTTTGAGCCCGCATGACAGACATCTACCAAAGCCCCGGTGACCGGTTGCGATTTGAAATACTCCTGAAGTCATTGACCGAAGGCAGCATCAATCTCGCCGTGTTGAGCGATCACGACATGGTGCTCGATTACTACGGCAGCTTGTTTGAAGAGCGTCTGCGCGCCAAGGGTGAAAGCCACATCGAATGGTGCAGCTCGACCAACTCTGAACGCTTGGTGCAAAAGTTCAACGAAATCCTGTCTGAGATCACGCTGGATCAAGCGCTGGAAAAAGACAAAAAGCACGCGCCTCGTCGCTTCTTGGTGTTCCGTGATTCGATTTTGATGCAAGACTTCGAGTTGCAGCTGTTGGCTCGTCTGGTCAATGGTTTTCCGGCTGGCAACATCAGCGTGATCTTGCTCATCAACAGCGCTGGCAATTACCAAGGCAAGCTGGAAGCGTTTGGCAAAAACTTGCTCAAGTGGGAAGTTGAAACCGAAGCCGGTGAAGCCAAGCAAAAATTAACCGATTGGGTCGCCACGACACCCGATCCTGAACCCACCTTGATTGAGCCTTCTTTCTTGCCAGAGCCGCCCACGCTCAGCGATGAAGTGACACCTGTGTCTAAGCTGCTCAACCTCCCCACCAAAACGGCTTGGCGCGTGCCAGGCTTTGGCAAAAAGCAAGAGCCTCAGTTGGATGCCGCGCCTCTGCCCGCGTTTGTGCCGCCGCCTGCTTCCCCTCAAGTTCCACCCGTTGTACCAGCCCCTGTGCTTGCTACGCCGCCTGCTGACACTTCGCGCGAACCCGCCTTGAGCGCGCCCATGCCTTTGGTGGGTGCTGCCACGACGTCCGCCGATGGAGACCTTTTCAAACGTCCGGCGCGCAAATCGTACGCAGGCTGGGTGTTGTTGGTGTTGCTTCTGTCGATGGCTGCGTTTGGCTTCATGTACAAAGAGTTGGTGCAGGAAGAGGCTGAGTTGTTGAAGAAATACCTGCTGCGCGGTACGCCCGCTGTGGCTGCCCCTGATGAAGCGGCCAGTGCAGCGGCTGCAGCCGCTGCCGCGAGTGCTGAGGCCTTGGCGGCTGCCGAACTGGCGGCTTCCGTGGCCAGTGAGGCCGCACGCGTGGCGAGCCAAGCCGACGACATGGCTTCTGCGGCCAGTGCCGCGGCTGCGTCGGCTGCTGTAGTGGCTTCTGAACCCGTTGCCGTGGCATCGGCCGAGCCCAAGACAAAGAAGTCTGCCGACAAAGTTGAGGCGAAAGCTGAGACCAAAGCCGAAACCAAACCAGACACGAATTCAGACGAGGCATGGGTCAACCAATTGCCCACCAACGGCTATGTGGTTCAACTGGCGGCCATGGACACGCAAGATGAGATGCGCAGTTTCCAGCGCAGCAATGCTGCTTATGCCAAAGCCCGCATCATGCGTGCGCGCCACAAAGACACAGGCAAGCGTTATTTCATTTTGGTGGCTGGGCCTTTTGAAACCAAAACTCAAGCCGATACGTTCATGCAGTCCAGCCCATTGCTGGCCAAAGGCTGGTTGCGCAGCACCAAGTCAATGAAAACCCAATTTACGAAGTCCTGACGCATCGCTAGGAACGCGCCTTATGAGCCAAGAACACGACACATCCAGTCATGCCAATGGGCCTGTGCATGAAGGTATTCATACCGAGCCGCCCCCGTTTGAGCCGGGTTACCAACCTGAGTCATTGCCTCAAATTTCGGTGCCTGATTTGCCGCCAGATGCGCAAGGTCTGACCGCTGAAGCGTTGTCGCAAGTGCCCACGCTGACTGAGCTGGTCGATGAGGCGCCAGGCCAAGCGCTGGTGGGGGGGAGCCCTGAAACGCCTGTAGAAGCCGCCCCAGTGGCACAAGCGGCTGAGGCGTCCGAGAGCCCCACGCCCGCAGAAGCTATTCAAGACACGCCAGTTCAAGCCGATACATGGGTTGAAGAGCTGCAAGTCCGCATGGGCAAGCTCACCGATGACATACACACACTCAACGCCCGCCTAGACCGGCTTGACGAACGAAACAAGACAACAAAGGCTTGAACATGGCTGAAGAACAGAAAACTGCAGAAGAGGTGGTCACGCCTGAAGAAGCCATCGTGGATGTCGAGGCAACGGCGGACCGCTTGACCGAAATCGCGTCTCAATCGCTAGACACGAATGAGGTGGCACGTCAAATTGAAGAGCTGACATCGGTGGTGCTTGACTCTGCCGAGGTTTCCACACGTTCTGCGTCGATTGCTGCTGACGTGAGCGCCACCATGCGCGCCGTGGTGTCCAAAATTCAAGAAAACAACCGCCGCAATGTGATGCATTCGCGCATCATGTTGGGGGCGTTTTGCGCGTGTTTGTTGATTGCGATGGGTATTTTCTTTGCCATCACATTGAAGATGACCAAGTCCATCAAAGAGCTCGACACCATGGTCTACGCCATGGCCAAGCGTGTGATTGAGGTCGATGCCAGCCTGACGGCGATTGGTAAAACCAACTCCGACTTCTCTGAAATTACGGAGAAGCAAGAAGAAGTTATCACCACCCAAACCCAAGTGGCCAAACGCTTGGAAGAAATTGGCAAGAGCATGGCTGCCATGCCTGCTGTGGTGGCGGTGGAGGCTAACAAGTCCAGCGACCTCAAATTCAAGGACATGCAAAAACAGTTGACGGGTTTGGAAAGCAAGCTCCAATCCTTTGACTCGAAGTTGCAGTCTGTGGCCGAAAAAGCGTCTGCGCGTATTCAGCCGCCAGCGCCTGTCGCGCCGCAAGGACCTAGCACGCAAGTGTTGTTGGCTGAAATTCAGAAACTCAAATCAGACTTGAATGCGGCTGTGCAAGTGCGTGAACGCGCTCAAACAGCGGCCGAAGCTGCAGCACTCAAGAACATTGAGAAGACGATTGACAAAGCCGCCGTCGCGGCGGGTGATGCACAAAAGGCCGCTGACAAAGCCGCGCAATCGGCCAAAGCAGCCACTGATGCACAGCGTGCTGCAACCGAGGCTCAAAGAGCGGCAGCCGCATCTGAGAAAGCCTCTGCTGCTGAGCGTTTGGCGCAGCAAAAAGCGGCTGCTGAGCGCGCCGTTGCCATGCGCATGCAGTCAGAAAAGCCAGAGAAATCGGCTGAGCAAATTGCCTCAGAACGTGCCGCTGCTGAAAGAGCTGCTGCGGCCCGTGCCGCCAAAGCAGCTGCCGAGAAGGCCGCCGCAGAAAAGGCTGCTGCCGCTGAACGTGCGGCTGAGAAAGCCCGCGCAGCGTCCGCTGCTGCCGCGGCTGCACCTCAACCCGTGGTCGTGCGTGAGAAGCCTATTCAATACCCACGCGCTCAAGAGTGACCTTGGAGGCATGAATAAAAAAGGCGACCTTCTGGTCGCCTTTTTGTTTTTGGGGTTGTCTATCTGGGTTGGACTGCAAAGCTCTTGGCACTGCTGAGCGGCCAATCGCTGAACACCGCAGGCAAAGCACTCACATCGCCTTTTAGCAAGGCTTCGGGTGCGATGGTGTCTACCAAGTCAGACAAGTGCAGTGTTTGTGTTTCGCTCACACGGCGCATGATGTGGCGCGGTGTGAAGTCATGCGGCGTTTGCAAGCCTGAGGCTTCCATCAACTCTTGCAAGGCTTCCAGCGTGTGTGCATGAAAGTTTTGCACGCGCTCGGCTTTGCTAGGGACCACCAGGGCCATTTGGCGCGTGGGGTCTTGGGTGGTGACCCCAGTGGGGCAATTGCCGGTGTGACAGGTTTGGGCTTGAATGCAACCCAGCGCAAACATGAAACCGCGTGCGCTGTTGCACCAATCGGCACCGAGTGCCAAAGTACGTGCCATGTCAAAGGCGCTCACGATTTTTCCGCTGGCACCGACGCGAATGGCATCACGCAAACCTACACCGACCAAGGTGTTGTGCACCAAACGCAGCGCTTCTTGCAGGGGCATGCCCATGTGGTCTGAGAACTCCAACGGCGCTGCGCCTGTGCCACCTTCGGCACCATCGACCACGATGAAATCGGGTTGAATACCGCTGTCCAACATCGCTTTGACAATGGCAAACCATTCCCAAGGATGACCAATGCACAGCTTGATGCCCACAGGTTTGCCTTCGCTCAAGGTGCGCAGTTGTTGGATGAAGGCCATCAATTCCAAAGGTGTCGAGAAGCTGCTGTGAGCAGCGGGGGAGACACAGTCTTGGCCGACCATCACGCCGCGTGCTTCTGCGATTTCTTCGGTGACTTTGGGGCCGGGTAAAACGCCGCCATGTCCGGGTTTAGCGCCCTGGCTGAGTTTGATCTCCACCATCTTCACTTGCGGTGAGCGCACGTTTTCTGTGAAGTGCTCGGGGCTGAAGTGTCCTTGCTCGTCGCGGCAGCCAAAGTAGCCTGAGCCGATTTCCCAAATCAAATCGCCGCCATTGGCGCGGTGGTGACGCGAGATCGAGCCTTCCCCTGTGTCGTGTGCAAAGCCGCCGAGTTTGGCGCCTAAGTTCAGCGCTTGGATGGCATTGGCGCTCAGTGCGCCAAAACTCATGGCCGAGACGTTGAACAAGCTGATGTCATAGGGCTGTGTGCAATCTTTGCCACCGACTTTCACGCGGAAGTCATGACTGGCTAACTTGGTAGGGGCGATGGAGTGGTTGATCCATTCATAGCCAATGGCGCGCACATCCAGTTGCGTGCCGAATGGCCGTTTGTCAGAAGCGCCTTTGGCGCGTGAATAGACCAAGGTGCGTTGAGCCCGCGAGAAAGGCGAAGCCTCGGTTTCTGACTCTAAAAAGTATTGACGAATTTCAGGCCGAATGGTTTCGAGCATGAAGCGCAAATGCCCAATGATGGGGTAGTTGCGCAAGATCGCATGGTGCGACTGTTGCAAGTCGTACAGGCCGATGACGCTGAGGCATAAAAACAGCGCGGGCCACCAACCACTCAGCCCCATCACACCTGCACCTAGCAGTGTGAAGATCAGCAAAACCACCGAGGCCATGAACGCTGTGTAGCGCACTGGATAAATCTGATTGAGTTTGTCCAGCATGCGAGGCGCTCCTTTGGCTTGGATGGTGTTTATCGTTTGTGGGTCAGCTTGGCTGCGAGTTTGGATTGCGCCAATGCCGAGACTTCGGCGCGTAAGCGCGCGGAGGATAGTTGTTGATCCGCCGCATGTTGTACATCGGAGAGATGCGACAAGATCGTGCCGCGCAAATCGAGCAACTCTTGATCAAGCTTTTGTAAGCGCTCTTGCAGCTCGCGTTGCAAAGCCATGCGCTGGGTGAGCAAATTCACTTCAGCTGCGATGGTGCGCCATGTTTGTGTGAGCTCGTCGCTAGGTGGGACGCGCAATTGTTCAAACAACTCATGGATGAGTGGGTCGAACATGGGTGATGCGTTGTCGCTGGCCTCGGGGGTTTCAGTCAACGTGGGAACGTTTTCTGGCACCGCTGTGTGCTGTGGTTGAGGCGGATGCGAAGGCTGTGCAGGTGCCGATGGTTGCTGCGTGTGGGATTGCAAAATCGCATTGACTTGCCCCCACCCGTCTTCAGGCGTGTACTGCTTGAGTCCTTTGAAGGACAAGAATTGTGGTTCGGTGCTCATTTACTCATCACGCCCATGGACATGCGTTTGAGGAATTGTGGAATACCCATAGATGCAATGTGCGCTGGCTGTGAGGTACCCGTGTGCGGAGTTTGTTTGGCGGTCATTTCATCGGGGCGAACTTTTTGCATGCGGTGACGGCCTAGGATGGAGTATTGGCTTGACAGCGTACTCGATGTGGCCAGCAAATTATTGCGCTTCACGCCTGCTGTCGAGCCATTCAACGGTGAAGACATGGTGCCGCGCATGACCGATTGCGGGACGCGTGTGCTGCTTGTGGTTTGTCGCATGCCTTGTGCTGATTCACGCATTTCTCGGGCTGCACATACCGATTGACCGAATTCATTGAACGAGGTGCCGCAGGCGTCTTGCAAGTCCATCAAGTAGCCACGCTCAAACATTTCGCGCGCTGTCTGCGCTTCCAAAATTGGGGGCGCAAGCATGAAGCTGACAGGAAAGCGCTGCTTCGAGAACACATCGCTTTTGAGCTGATCTGGTTGCACACGGGTAGGGCACACCAACAAGGTGGGGGGTGTGTGAATAGCTGAATCAAAGACCCAGCGGTGACGGCTTAAGAAGCCAGCTGTTGCAGCCAATTCAATTTCAGAGACAGAAGTGGGGACGATGACCAAATCGAACTCGAACATCAATTCGCCGGCGATAGAGTCGGTCCAAGTCAAGTCACAAATGACCACCTCTGTGCTGCTGGCGGCGCGGCGTAAGTGCAGGCGGGCATCCAAGATGGGGCGGTTGCCGCCTTGATCCAGTGGAAGGATGTGGTGTTGCACCACCACTCCTATATTGGGGGCGCGTGTCAACCACGTGCTGGAGGATCCGTGTGTGTCAAAGTCAATCATCGTGACCGTTTGGCCTTGGCGGCGTAAATAGGCAGCCAAGTTGGCTGAAACGGTGCTTTTGCCGACGCCACCTTTTTGACTGGTGACCAAAATTTTGAATGTTGACATCTTTTTATCCTTCGCACAGAGGCTGTGCTGCATTGTGAAAACGGCCCGAAATTTCTAGCGGGGAATCGAATTTACATGGGTCTCGTGAAGCCAGTCAATGCGCGTTCCGGGGAGGAAACAGCGACCTCAAGGTGTTTTATCCGTCGATTTGAATACTTTTATCTTTACACATGTATTTAAAAGAATCAAAATTAAGAAAATTACCTATGTTGTTGATTTGTAAAAGAATTTTTAATAGTGTCAAAAAAAACAACACTTAGACTCAAAAAAGTCATCCGTTAAAATCTCGAAGTTAATTTAAAAATGAAAGCTCTCATGTCCAAACGTCTTTTCGCTCTTCTTTCTATCGTGTCAGTCGCTTTGTTGTCGGCTTGCAGCTCCACCAAGTTGGACAACGTCTCAGACGCCAAGTCTTCCGTGGCTTCTGTGGTTGCTGATCACTTGAACCCCAACAGCTTGATCTCCAAAGAGCGTAGCGTGTACTTTGACTTCGACAAGTTCGACATCAAAGCCAACCAAACTGCTGTGGTTGAGCGTCAGGGTAAATACTTGGCTGCTAACGCTGCTCTGAAAATTCGTGCCGAAGGCAATGCCGACGAGCGCGGTGGCCGCGAATACAACTTGGCTTTGGGCCAAAAGCGTGCTGAAGCTGTTGTGCGTGGCTTGAAAGCCTATGGCGTGAAAGACGGTCAAGTTGAACCCGTTAGCTTTGGTAGCGAAAAGCCTTTGGCTGCAGGCCATGACGAAGCCGCTTGGGCACAAAACCGCCGCGTTGACTTGGCTTACCCAAGCAAGTAATTCGTTGATTCATCGCTGCGGTTGATGCAACTCAACAGCGAAGTCATCACAACACCACCGCGGGCCTCGGCCACGGTGGTGTTGTTACGTGATGACCCCGAAAAAGGTCTTCAGGTCTTTTTATTGCGCCGCCACATGGCTTCGGCTGTGTTGGGTGGCGCTTATGTTTTTCCGGGTGGCAAATTGGATGACGCAGATTGCGCGCCTCGTTTGCATGCCTATCTCGATGTGTCGCCGCAAGTGCTGCACAGCGCCTTGGGCGAGCCCGAGTTATCCGAGCACACCGCTGCTGGTTTGTACGTGGCGGCGGTGAGGGAAGTGCTAGAAGAGTGCGGCGTGTTGTACGCCCGCTTGCATGGTTCTTTGGCGCATGACGCCAAGCAACGCCAGCAATGGCAACAAGCGCTTCATGGCGGCCAATCGTTTGGCGAGGTGTTGCAAGGTGCAGGTTTGCGTGTGGACACGCAGCACTTGGCGCCTTGGTCGCGTTGGATCACACCTGTGCAGCCCTCGGTGACCAACAAACGTTTTGACACTCGTTTCTTTATGGCAGTGTTGCCCTCAGGGCAAGACCCCATTCACGACAACATCGAAGCCATCGACAGCGTGTGGCTCAGCCCGCGTGAGGCCTTGGACCGATATTGGGCAGGTGATTTGCCGTTGGCACCACCGCAAATCATGACCTTGGTGTCTTTGCTGTCACACACCTGTACGACCAGTGTGTTGAACTGTGCCAAACAACAAACACCACCGGTGATCTTGCCCGAGCCATTTGACGATGAGGGCGTGCGCACCCTGTGCTATCCCGGTGACGTGCGTCATTCGGTGTCGCAACGCGCCATGCGAGGCCCCACCCGTTTGCGTTTTGTGGCGGGCCGTTTTGAGCCTGCTGGCGGTTTTGAGGAATTTTTATGAACACCGTGTCTGCGTTTGATCTCAAAGGCAAAAAAGGTTTGGTGCTTGGGCTTGCCAACGAGCACAGCATTGCATGGGGTTGTGCGCGTCAAGCGCAGGCCATGGGGGCGGAACTCGTCGCCTCATGTTTGAACGATAAAGCGCGTGCGTACGTTGAGCCACTCACCCAGCCGTTGGGAATGGACTTGCAAACCTGCAACATCGAAACGCCGCAAGAGTTGGAACAACTGGTGGCCTACGCTGTGGCCAAGCTGGGGCGTTTGGACTTTGTGATTCACTCCATCGCTTGGGCACCGTTACAAGATTTGCATGGCCGTGTGATTGACAGCTCCAGCACGGGCTTTGCACGTGCGATGGAAGTGTCGTGCCACTCGTTTGCCACGCTCGCTAAGTTGTGCGCGCCGCACATGACACAAGGCGGCAGTATGGTCACCATGTCTTATTTGGGTGCTGACGAAGCCGTGCCGCACTATGGCTTGATGGGGCCTGTTAAGGCCGCACTTGAATCATTGGTGCGCTACATGGCGTTGGAGTTGGGACCACAAGGCGTGCGTGTGTATGCCGTGTCGCCGGGGCCCATCCTCACGCGTGCTGCGTCTGGCATTGAAGCCTTTGACACGCTCATGCAAAACAACATGGCCAAAGCGCCGTTGGGCCGCTTGGTGACGTTGGAAGAAATTGCCAATCTCAGCACCTTCTTATGCACCAATGCTGCCAGCGGCATGACAGGCCAAACCATTTATGTAGATGCCGGCAGCCACGCCGTGAACTGAAGATCTTTATGAACGACATCACCGAAACCACCAACGACCCTAACAACGAGTGGCTTGAAAACTATCCCTACGACGATATCGTGGTGGGGCAAGCCGCACGCATGGTCCGCACACTCACCTTGGCTGACATCCAAGCTTTTGCGGCAGTGTCGGGCGACACCAATCCTGCGCATCTGGACCCCGCGTACGCCAACGCCACTTTGTTCCATGGGGTGATTGGTCATGGCATGTGGGGTGGCTCGCTCATCAGCACCGTGCTGGGCACTGTGTTTCCTGGCCCCGGCACGATTTACTTGGAGCAAAACCTACATTTCAGCCGCCCAGTCCACATTGGAGACACGCTGAACGTGACGGTCACTTGTACCGACAAGCACGAAGATAAAAAAACCATCGAACTGGACTGTTTGCTGGTGAATCAAAAAGGTGAGCGTGTGCTCTATGGCGTAGCCAAAGTGATGGCTCCCACAGAGAAGCTGCGCATGCCGCGCATTCACGCACCGCACATCAGCTTGTTTGATCCCGAGCAACGCCATGCCAATTTGTTGGCGTTGGGCGCGCACCTAGACCCCGTGCGTTGCGGTGTGGTGCACCCGTGTGATGCCGACTCTTTGCAGGGGGCCATCGACGCGCACCGTGCAGGCCTGATTCAAGCCGTGTTGATTGCACCAGAGAAAAAGCTGCGCGCAGTGGCAGCTGAGGCGGGCATTGATTTGACCGGCATCGAAGTGATTGATGTGGCACACAGCCACGATGCTGCCGAGGTGGCCGCACAAATGGCCGCTGACAAAAAGCTAGAAGCCTTGATGAAAGGCAGCTTGCACACCGATGAGTTGATTCATGCCGTGGTGTCGCAAAAAGGTTTGCGCACAGGCCGACGCATGTCGCATGTATTTCGCTTTGAAGCGCCGATGTATCCGAAGCCGCTGTACATCACCGATGCTGCGCTCAATATTGCGCCCACCTTGGTGGATAAAGCCGACATCGTGCAAAACGCGATTTTGTTTGCACAAATCATGGGCGTGGCCACGCCGAAGGTGGCCATTCTCTCGGCGGTAGAAACCGTGAACCCCAACATCCCGTCCACGTTGGATGCGGCTGCGTTGTGCAAGATGGCCGACCGCGGTCAAATCAAAGGGGGCTTGCTCGATGGCCCACTCGCGTTTGACAACGCGGTGTCTAGCCATGCGGCGGAGATCAAGCACATTGCCTCTGCTGTGGCGGGCCAGGCCGATATCTTGGTGGCGCCTGATTTGGAGTCGGGCAACATGATGGCCAAGCAGCTGGAATATTTGGCGGGCGCTTCTGGCTCTGGCGTGGTGTTGGGCGCACGCGTGCCGATTGCGCTCACCAGCCGTGCTGACACCGCCACCACCCGCAGTGCTTCTGCTTTGTTGGCTAAGCTCATTGCCCACCACTACCGCACGCACCCCGCATGAGCATTCTGTCTGTCAACGCGGGCTCGTCTAGCCTCAAGTTTGCGCTGTACCCCATCAACGGTGGGGTGATTGGGGAGGCTGAAGTCACGGGCAACATCGAAGGCTTAGAGCCTTCGGGCCAGCCGCGCATCAGCTTTTGCGTCACAGGCCAACCGAAAGAATCTGCGGAGGTGGTGGTGCAGCCCGCGCAAGACGTGTTCGATGCCGCGCTCAACACCCTCAAAGCTTTGTTGGCTTCGCGCTTTGCGCATTTGCGCGTGCAGGCCATTGCGCATCGTGTGGTGCATGGCGGGGCGTTCTATAGCAGCAGCGTGCGCGTCACGCCTGAAGTGATGGCGCAACTCGCCACGCTCAATCCATTGGCACCCTTGCACCAACCGCACAACTTGGCAGGCATCAGCGCATTTGCAGAATCGTTTCCCGATGTGCCGCAAGTGGCGTGCTTTGACACCGCGTTTCATCGCACCTTGTCGCCGTTTGAAACCACCTTCGCGATTGATAAGAAGCTGACAGCGCAAGGCGTGCGTCGCTATGGCTTTCATGGCTTGTCGTATCAATACGTGAGCCAAGTGTTGCGGCGCGAGGTGCCGCGCTCGGCGGGCCGTGTGGTGATGGCCCACTTGGGCAACGGTGCAAGTGTGTGTGCCACCACCGAGCACCAAAGTCGCGCCACCACCATGGGGTTCTCGGCTCTGGACGGTTTGATGATGGGCACGCGCAGTGGTGCGCTTGACCCCGGTGTGTTGCTGTATTTGATGGAGCAGGGTTGGGGCCACGACGCCATTCAAAAACTGCTTTACAAACAAAGCGGGTTGCTGGGTGTGTCGGGCGAGAGTGCTGACATGCGCACCTTGCGCGCTTCGTCTTCAGATGCTGCTCGCTTTGCCACCAATTTATTTGCCCACCGTGTGGTGCGTGAAGTGGGCGCTTTGAGTGCCTGCATTGGCGGCTTAGATGTGTTGGCCTTCACAGGCGGCATTGGCGAGCACGATGCTGTGTTGCGCCAACAGGTGGGCGATGCTTTGGCTTACCTAGGTGTGCGCATCGACGCTGCACGCAACGCAAAGGCCACAGGCGATAGCGTGGGTTCGATTCACGCCGACAATAGCGCCATCGAAGTGTGGGTGGTCCCCACCGACGAAGGCCGTGTGGCCGCACAAGACGCATTGGCGTTTGTATAAAAACAATTCTGAAAGCACGGCGTGAACATCAAAGACGCGATGAGCTGCTTCACCACCGGCGTGACCGTGGTGACCGCTCACACCCAAGGTCAAGACTGGGGCATGACTTGCAACTCCTTCAACACAGTGTCGCTGGACCCCGCCATGGTGCTGTGGAGTGTGCGCAAAACGTCGCTCAGTCACGAAGCTTTCGTGAACGCGGGCGGCTACATGGTCAACGTGTTGGGGGCGCAGCAAAAAGACGTGGCACTCAAGTTTGCGCAAGGCACACAAGCTGAACGCTTTGCAGACCAAAGCTTGGTGCGCGGCCTCAACCAACATCCACGCTTAGACGGTGTGATTGCTTGGTTTGATTGCCGCATCGCGCAAGTGGTGTCTGCTGGTGACCATGACATCTTGATTGGTGAAGTGCTCGACTTTGGTGTGCACACTGGCCATGGCTTGGCTTATGCGCAGCGCAGCTTTGGTGTGCTCGCACCCATGGAAGACTAACGCGCATGGACATCTTTGTCGTTTGGGCGTTCATCCTTGGCGTGATGTGTTCGGTCTCTTTGCTGATCGGTGCGTTGCTGGGGATTTACTTCAAGATGTCCAAACGCATCGTGGGTTTGATGGCTGCCTTTGGCGCGGGTGCTTTGTTGTCGGCCTTGGCGATTGAACTGGTCTCCCCATCCATTGAGGCTTTCATGCAAGCCAGCTCTGCCGAGATCCGCGCCATGGAGGTGCGTAACTTCTTTCACTTGGTGGTGGGCGCTTTTGCTGGTGGTATTGTTTTCGTGTTGCTGGATTGGGTGCTGATTGAGCACGGCGGTTATTTGCGCAAGACGGCTTATTTGATTTCCAAAATCATGCATGAGCGGGCGCATTTGCCGGAACTCAACATTCAGCCATTGCCGACGGGCGAAGCACTCGAAGAAAAACACGCGTCACACAGCAATGCCGCCATTGCCATTTGGTTGGGCAATTTGTTGGATGGATTGCCTGAGAGCTTTGTGGTGGGAACCGTGTTAATGGCCACCGTGGCGGCGAACCTGCATGCAGGCACTCCTGTGGTTTTCTGGGATGTGTTGCCTTACACCTTGTTAGCTGGTTTGTTCTTGTCTAACTTGCCTGAAGCCCTGTCTAGCTCAGCGCAAATGCGCATGCAGGGCATGAGCGTTCAGCGCATCCTCATCATGTGGTTGTCGTTGGTGCTGATGACGGGCTTCGCTGCTGCTCTAGGCGCAGTGATGGGCGAGTGGGTGCCACACAATGCCATGGTTTTTATTGAAGGCTTGGCTGCAGGCGCCATGCTCACCATGATTTGTGCGGCCATGTTGCCTGAAGCCACGCACTTGGCTCCGCCGAACTGGGTGGGTTTGGCTACGCTGAGTGGTTTCTTTGCGGCGCTGTTGTTCAAGGTCTTGGAGTAGGGTTTTCTTGACTCTTTATCGCTAATTTCCAACCTAGCCCATAAAATCCAAAAATGAGAGAAACCTACCTCCGTTTTCTATCCTTAGCGCAAGCGCTGGACGGCGCATCTGTACCCACTGTGGACGAGACCGCTAAGCATTTGTTGCAGTTGATTGCGCTCAGACAGACTCAGGGCAATGCACTCACTGTGACCGAAGCCATGGCCATGTCTGAGGTAGCCAGTCCTGCAACGATTCATCGCAAATTAGATGTGTTGCGTGAGGCAGGTCTGATTGCCCAAGTATTTGAAGGTAAAAACCGCCGAACCAAATATTTGGTGCCCACTGAGGCGGCAGACGCTTACTTCGCCAAGCTGGGCCAAGTGATGAGCAAGGCCGTCGCTTCGGCCTAAAAATCGATTACAATCTTTCGCTTCGGTGGTATAGCTCAGTTGGTTAGAGCGCAGCATTCATAATGCTGATGTCGCAGGTTCAAATCCCGCTACCACCACCAAAATAAAAACCCACAGTCGTAAGGCTGTGGGTTTTTTGTTGTCTGAAAAGTATCTTTGATATTCGGGAGCTACCGGAGAAGGCGTATATCTTGCGATAGATTGACCATGAGCTATTGAGATTGAAAAATTCAAAAGAACTTTTCAAGTCAAAGGAGCAGCCCATGACATCTCGCAAGGCTATCTTGGTGGCCAATTCATACATGGCTCGGTTATTTGAACGCAGCAGCGTGCAGTCGCCTTGGGTTGAAACACAAGACTGGGTGCAGTCTGAAAGTCGCATGCGTGCCCAAGATACTGAGCGTTCACCGCTTGGGCATTCCTTGGCTGGACGTACGGGGTTGGCGCCACATACAGAAATTCGAGACCGTGAACGCATGGCGTTTGCACACGATGTCGCGGCTGACTTGAAGCGGTCCTTGGCAATCGATAAGTGGGAAGAGCTTGAGGTGTTTGCCTCTGATCCGTTCTTAGGTCAATTGCTGGCGCACCTGAGCCCAGATGTTCAAAAAATCGTATGCACTACGCATGTCTTGGACTGGACTTCATTGCCTGCGCATGAAATCGAAAAGCGCTGGCGCAACGCATTCAGTGCTTCATCTGGGCGAACGATTTGATGGTGTGAATGACCAAGCTTGCCGATGCGAGCACCAGCACAGTGCCAAACCAATCACCCACAGCCATGACCAACGTGTTGGTGATGAGATCGTCTGTCTTGCCGCTCCAAAAGAACCATACTTGGTGGAGCAGGGAACTGGTGAGCGCAAATAAAACAGAGATTTTGAAAAAACTTTTAGCGGTCAACCCATCTAACTGTGTGTTGAGTTGAAAGAAGTGGATCGCAATGAAACGTGCCAAATAAGGTGATCCACCGGAGATCAGTGCCGTGAGGAGGTTGTATGCATGACTGTGTTCTGGCGCACCAAATGCATAGTTGATGAGCGCTGTGCCCAGCATGATGCCTATAGCTCCTGTGTGTGCCAGCACCAACACAAACAGCAGGCGCAAACCACTGGGGAGGAACAGCCAATTCACACCATGAGCAAACTCAGACCATTCGAAGAAAAACGTATTCAGCCGGAACGCATAGAAATAAACAATGCCGCACACCAAGGCGATGAGGGCTTGCGTTTCTAGGCTAAGTTTGTCCGACGATTGCATCGGACCATTTTATTTTGAATCTTTTGCACAGTGCATACAACCTTGGTTTTATGCACTGTGATGTTGACTCAAGGTTTTTGTTGATGCAGCTGCACCACTTGTTTGGCACGTTTGCGGAAACGAATGTTCAGCATCTCCACAATCACCGAGAACGCCATGGCGAAGTAGATGTACCCCTTGGGAATGTGGTGGCCCAAGCCTTCAGCCATCAGCACCACGCCCACCACAACCAAGAAAGTAAGGGCCAGCATTTTGATGGACGGGTGGTTCGACACAAACCGACCAATGCTTGAAGCAAAGGCCATCATCAAGCCGACAGACGCGATGACGGCTGCAATCATGATGGCCACCTCGTCCACCATGCCCACAGCGGTGATGATGGAGTCGAGAGAGAACACCAAGTCAATCACCATGATTTGCAAAATGATGGCAGCCATGGTGGCTTTGACGGCGCTGCTGCCGTGCTCTTCTTCGCCTTCCAGCGATTGGTGAATTTCGCCTGTGCTTTTCCAAATCAGGAACAGACCACCCAGAATCAAAATCAGGTCGCGGCCAGAAATGTCCTTGCCAAATGCGGTGAACAAGGGTTCGACCAAGCCCACGATGACTGACAGCACCAGCAGTAAGCCAATGCGCATGAACATGGCCATGAACAAGCCAATGCGACGCGCCAATTCACGCTTCTCAGGTGGCAGCTTGTCCACCAAGATGGAAATGAAGATGATGTTGTCAATGCCTAGCACCAGCTCAAGTGCGGTGAGGGTGGCAAAGGCAATCCACGTTTGTGGGTCGGTCAAGAGTTCCATGCGGTGCTTTCTGAATCAGATAGACCGCATCGTAGCGAGCGTCTAAAAGTCCACAAACTGTGGGCATTTAGACGCTTGATGCATTGCTTATTGGTTTTTGAACGCAGCAGGGCGCTTGTTGACAAACGCGTCCATGCCTTCTTTTTGGTCGGCAGTGGCAAACAAAGCGTGGAACAAACGGCGCTCAAACATCACGCCATCAGCCAAAGTGCCTTCAAAGGCGCGGTTGACTGATTCTTTGGCAGCCATGGCGGCGATTTGCGAGTAGCCGCAAATCATCAGCGCGGCACCCAAGGTTTCTTCCATCAGTTTGTCCAGTGGCACCACGCGGCTGACTAAGCCTGAGCGCTCGGCCTCTGTGGCGTCCATCATGCGGCCAGTCAAAGCCAAGTCCATGGCTTTGGATTTGCCCACCGCACGTGGCAAACGTTGTGTGCCGCCTGCGCCGGGGATGACGCCCAGCTTGATTTCGGGCTGGCCAAACTTGGCGTTGTCGGCGGCGATGATGAAGTCGCACATCATGGCCAGCTCGCAGCCACCACCCAAGGCAAAGCCGCTGACTGCGGCGATGACGGGCTTGCGAATGCTGCGGATGGTTTCCCAATCGCGGGTGATGTAGTCGTTCTTGTACACATCGGCAAAGCTGTAGGTGGCCATGGCGCCAATGTCAGCGCCTGCTGCAAATGCTTTTTCGCTGCCGGTGATGATCATGCAGCCAATGGCTTCGTCTGCATCGAAGTCTTTCAAGGCCTTGCCCAGTTCAATCATCAAACCTGCGTTGAGCGCGTTGAGCTGCTTGGGGCGGTTCAAGGTGATGACGCCCACTTTGTCGGCTTCGGTGTGGACGGTGATGAATTCGTAGCTCATGCAGTGACTCCCAAAAGTGTGAAAAGGTAAGTTGAAAAATCTTTATCTGAACTATAGGCCTAGCCAGCGACTGAGTAGTTTGGGGTTGTCCTGCATGAGACGCCAAGTGCTGTTGGTTTTTGAGTCAGGCCATGCGAGATTGAGACGCAGCAACTGACGGTCGCGGCTGATGAGTGCTGTGATTTTTTTGGCTTTGCCTGCGTACAGAGATAAGTCGTCGAGTTTTTTAAGTCGCCAAGCAGAAGGTGCTTGTGATGTCGCTTTACCTGCCACTTCCACGCCCAGCCATTCGTCACCCGGCGCAAAACCCGCCTTGTGTGCTGCGCTGCCGTTGAGCACGGTTTTGATTTGCACGCTGTGGTCTTCTGCCACGCGCAGGCCCAAACGTTGCGCCAGTTGCGCAGGGTCGTGTTGTACCGTCACGCCGTGTGCGGTCAGCAGTTTTTTCAGTGGCAAATCGCGTGTGCCATGCACCCACGCTTTGAACTCGGCAGCCCATGAACGGCCTGTGAGCTCTTTGAGTACGGCCAACACATCGGCCTCAAGCATGGGGCCATCGTGCTTACCTGCGCAGCATCGTGTCCACAAAGCACGCATCACATCGTCCAGCGAGACGCTGTGGTTTTTCACGCCATGCTGGCGCAAGCTGAGGTCAAGGCACAAGGCCACCAGCGCGCCCTTGGTGTAGTAGCTCACGGTCAGGTTGGGGCTGTTGGCGTCTTGGCGGTAGTACTTGGTCCACGCCTCAAAGCTCGACTGCGCCACGCTGTGCACCTCGCGGCCTGGCGTTTGCAGCACTTGGTTGATGGTTTTGTTCAGTAGCTTCAGATACTGCGCATCGTCAATCAGTCCTGCACGACGCAGCAGCAAATCGTCGTAATAGCTGGTGAAGCCTTCAAAGAACCACAGCAGCTCGGTGTAGTTCTCTTGGGTGTAGTCGTAACGCGCAAACTCGGCGGGGCGCAAGCGCTTGACGTTCCAAGTGTGGAAGTACTCGTGGCTGATGAGGCCTAGCAGCGTGGTGTAGCCCTCGCTTTGCTTGGCATCGTCGAGGCGCGGCAAGTCAGCGCGGTTGCAAATGAGCGCCGTGGAGTTGCGGTGTTCTAAGCCACCGTAGCCATCGGCCACAGCGTTGAGCATGAACACATAGTTTTTGTGGGGTGCGGCTGAGCGTTTGTTGCCATGCCAAAAACGAATCGCGGTTTCGCAAATTTTTTGGCTGTCGCGCAGCAGGCGTTCGCCATCAAACGCGGGTGTCGCACCAGCCACCACAAAACGATGTTCAATGCCGCAGGCTTTGAAGCTACCGCTCCAAAACGCACCCATCTCCACCGGGCAGTCCACCAACTCGTCGTAGTTGGCGGCCACATAGGTGCCAAAACCTTGTCGGTCGGTTTTGACGGGTGTGAGACCGGTGGCCACTTGCCACTTCGATGAAGTCGCGTGTGTGTTGACTGCTGCGTTGAATGATTCAGCGACGACCTCGATGTGATGCGGTACATCGACCAAACCCTCGGCCTGCAAACACAAGCTTGTGCCGTTGAAAAATCCGCGCTGCGTCGTCAGCCATGCGGTGCGCACCGAGTCATCGTGGGCATGCACTTGGTAGTGCAGGGTGAGCGGTTTTCCTGCTTCGCAGTTCACCACCCAAGTGGCTTTGTCGAGCTGCCGCACTGCTACGTTGAGCTTGCTTTGGCGTGCGCTGATGCCTGTGATTTGCTTGGCAAACTCACGCACCATGTAGCTGCCAGCAATCCACACGGGTAACGACACGCGCTGGTTAGCAGCGGGTTGTGCGATGGTGAGCGTCACGCCATACAAGTGGGCGTGTAGGTCGGCAGCTTCGATGCGGTAGTGCATGGTTTAAGTCGCCGCAGCGCCCAGCAAGCAAGACAAGGTGGCCACCACGGTCAAGCGAAAACGCATGGTCATCCAATCGCGCAAGCCTGCTTCGGGCCAAGTTTTACGGTCCACCAAGTAACAGGCCACCAAGAGCATCGCCAACAAAGGCAAGCCTGCGAAGGCCGGCATGATGACGGCCACCCAAGACACCAACGAAGGGATAACGCCCCACACCATGTGCAGCTTGCGTTGTGGTGCGTTGTGGCGCAAGCCAATGCCCCAGTGAATGCCGCCTAAAAACGAGGCAATGGTGGCTGCATAAGCGCTCAGTGCAATCGCCACATACGGGTGCGCTTCAGGCGTGACGATCCACAAAAAGAAGGCGAGCACGACAAAAGGAATCAAGCCTGCGTAGCCCAAGCGACGAATCAACTGGCCAGCATCGCTGTCGGGGGTGATGGGGGTGTGAACCATGGTGAACTCGTTTCTTTTTATTTGCTTGCGTCTGCCAGCAGTTTTTCTATTTGCGTGCTGTTGATGGCGCCTGGCACGCGAGTGCCATCTTGCGCCACCAGCGTAGGTGTGCCTGTGATTTTGTATTTGCGACCAAACTCTAAGTTGCGATCAACTGCGGCGGTGTTGCACTGCGCTGCGGCAGGCGTCACGTCTTTTTGCATGAGGTTGACCCATGCAGCGCCTGGGTCTTTGGCGCACCAAATATTGCGTGATTTTTCCACCGAGTTGGGGCCGAGCACGGGCATCAAAAACAAATACACCGTCACGTTGTCGACCTTGGCCAAATCGCGCTCGAAGCGTTTGCAGTAGCCGCAGTTGGGGTCTTCAAACACGGCGAGCTTGCGCTTGCCGTTGCCGTGCACGAGGGTGATGGCGTCTTTCAGCGGCAGAGCGCTGAAATCAATCGCACTCAGTTTGGCTTCGCGTTCTTCGGTGAGGTTGCGTTTGCTTTTGGTGTCAATCAAGTTGCCTTGGATGAGAAAGTTGCCTGTGGCATCGCTGTAGTAAATCTCGTTGGTGCTCAGGCGCAGCTCGTAAATGCCGGCCAAAGGTGTGGGCGTGATTTCTTCAATCTTTGGGATTTGTGGAATGCGCTCGCTCAAGGTTTTACGAATGGTGGCTTCGTGGCCTTGGGCCAAAACGCTGGACACGCTCAGAGCCATCAAAGCGGTGACAGCGAATGCGCGGAGGGTGTGTTGCATGTGGAGCTTCGTTTTCAAAAATGTGTGTAGGTACGTCGCTTAACCCATCGCCTGCTGCATGGCCCAAGCCTTGACAGGCGCGAGGCTGTTGAACCCATTCATGCCCCAGTTGCGCAACGCTTGCACGCCGGTGTTGGGGTGGGCGAACAGGCGTTGCAAGCCATCGCATGCAGCCCAAGTTGGCACCATGTCGGCTTTGCGCGCACGTTCGTAGCGGCGCATGAAGTACCGGTCTCCCACGCTACGCCAGTAGTCTTTGGCTTCGCGGGCTTTGAGCACATGTGCCAGCTCGGCCACATCAGCCAAGCCGAGGTTCAGGCCTAAGCCAGCGAGGGGGTGGATGTTGTGGGCCGCATCGCCTGCTAATGCCCAAGCGCTGCCGTCGGCAAAGTTACCCGTCCAGCGGTCGGCGCAGGCGAGTTGCAGCGGCCACATGGCGCGTTCGCTGGTCAGCTCGATTTGTCCCAGAACGCCATGGCTGGCGTGTTCAAGTGCAATGCCAAATGCGTCGGCGCTCAAGGCCATCATGTCTTTGGCCCGCTCGGGGGGCAGCGACCACACCAAGCTGGCGGTGTCGCCCTGTGCGCCGCCCAAAGGCAGCAGCGCCAAAATTTCTAAGCCTTGTGCGCCGTGGTGAAACCACTGCAGTGCTTGTTGGCGGTGCGGCGTGCTGCAACGCACGCGGGCTGCGACTGCATGTTGTTGGTAGGGCAGCACGTCAAAGTTCACCCCCAACTCGGCACGCGTGGCGCTGGCGCGGCCTTCGCACACCACCGTCAACGCGGCGGGTTCGGGGGTGGTGAGGGGGGTAATTTCAGCTTGGTAACGCACGGCTTCGGCCAGTTGGGCTTCGAGCACGGGCACGTCCACAATCCAAGTCAGGCCCTCGGGCGTGGGGCTTTCAAAGTGGGTAAAGCCGCCATCATCTCCCCACACACGCATGTGTTGCACGGGCGTAGCGTGCAAGGCGTCTGGCCAGCAGCGCAAACTAGACAGCAAGTCACGAGAAGCGCTGTTGAGTGAGTAAGCCCTAACGTCTTGGGTGGTTTTAGGAGGCGAGGTGACCAAGCCCACGCGCAATTTTTGGCGTGCGAGCAGCAAGGCCAAGGTGCGTCCCACCATGCCATCGCCGCGAATACAAACGTCCAGTTTTTGAGCCATGAAGTCAATTGTAGGAGGGCGGCACAATGCCGTATGACGTCCAGCTTTCAGTCCTCCACTTCGCAAGCCCAAGGGGCCGATTTGTCCATGCACTCTCCAGCTGAGTTTGAAGCCTGCATTGCCGCTTTGTGGGTGTTTCCTGTGAAGTCGTGTGCGGGCATCTCTGTGCCGCATGCTGTGCTCACCCCCACAGGCCTAGCCCACGACCGCGGGTGGATGGTGGTGGACGCTGACGGCGACATGGTGACTCAGCGTGAACTGCCGCGCATGGCGCTGATTCAGCCGGAGTTGGTGTACTCAGGCGCAACTGTTTGCGAACTGGTGTTGCACGCGCCTGGTATGACAGCGTTGCACTTGTCCTTGACTGTTGAAGGGGGCGCCTCTATTGCGCTGGCAAATACCTCAACTACTTCAAAGGCCCAGGCCATCCAAGTTCGAGTCTGGGACGACCAAGTGCCCGCTTTCGACATGGGGCCACCAGTCAGTGTATGGTTGAACGAATTTTTAGGCAGCAGCTTAGGTACGTTGCGCTTGGTGCGTTTTGACGAAAACCACCAACGCTCCAGCAGCGCCAAGTGGACGCAAGGCTTGCCGTCGCTCAATCAGTTCAGCGATGGTTTTCCGGTGTTGTTGGCCAGTACCGCGTCCTTGGATGAACTCAATGCACGCTTGCAAGCCAAGGGCGAGATGGCGGTGGACATGCGGCGCTTTCGTGCCAATGTGGTGTTAGGAAATGCTTCCGAAGCTAATGCGCAGGCTGTCAATGCTCACGATGAAGACCGCATCAGCACGCTCATTCTTCACACCGAAGGTGAACCCGCGCAGCTACAGCCCGTCAAACCCTGCCCACGTTGCCCCATTCCTAACATCGACCCCGATTCAGCCCAAAGCCACCCAGCAGTCAGCGACACCTTGCAGGCCTATCGACAAGACCCGCGCGTGAACGGTGCGCTGACCTTTGGCATGAATTGCGTGCCTGTGTCGGGTGTAGGTCAAGTACTGCGTGTGGGGCAACGCGTCAGCGCAAGCTGGAATTTTTAAAGCGCTGGTTTGTTTGATTGGTTAGGCACAGGGCGCACGATTTCGCGCAAGATGCCGCCTTCTTGCACGCTGCCTTGGGTGCTGCCCTCGCCACGCATACGTGCCTCGCAGGCCATGCGGTCTTCGCCCATGTGGGCATCACATCGCTTTGACGCATTGCTTTGAATGGACGATGCGGGGTCATCGTCAAGTCGATTGCGTTTGGCTTCAGCCAAAGCATTGCGCGCTTCTAAGCGACATGTCTTCAATTCCTCATCAGACGTCAATCGTGCACATTCAGCCATTTCTTCTTTGTAGCGCGTTTGTGCGTTGGCGAGTGTGTCCGCTTGCGTGGTGAGTGTGCCCAGTGCGAGCAAAAGGCCGGTCAAGCCAAGCCATCGGGTGGTGTGTGTCATGGGGGTGCTTTCTATTTCAAATCATGCATAGATTAACGAATGTGTCGAAAACTGTCTGTGCGTTTCATCGCACAGCTACGGCTGGGGCTCGCCGCTTGAGGGCTTAGTACAATCTACATCAGTTACAAGGATATTTTTATGAGTTTGAAATGCGGCATCGTGGGTTTGCCCAACGTTGGCAAATCCACCCTGTTCAACGCCCTGACCAAAGCGGGCATCGCTGCGGAGAATTACCCCTTTTGCACGATCGAACCCAACACCGGCGTGGTCGAAGTGCCCGACCCACGTCTGCAGCAGTTGGCTGAGATCATCACGCCAGAGCGCATCGTGCCTGCGATTGTGGAGTTTGTGGACATCGCGGGTCTCGTGGCCGGTGCCAGCACAGGCGAAGGCTTGGGCAACAAGTTCTTAGCGCACATTCGCGAGACGGATGCCATCGTCAACGTGGTGCGCTGCTTTGAAGACCCCAACGTGATCCATGTGGCCAACAAGGTCGACCCGATTGCCGACATCGAAGTGATTCAAACCGAGCTGTGCTTGGCCGACTTAGCGTCTGTTGAAAAAGCCATTCACCGCGTCAGCAAAATCGCCCGCTCTGGCGACAAAGAAGCCGCCAAGCAACTGGCAATTTTGGAAAAGTGCCAAGCCGCACTGAATGACACCAAGCCCGTGCGCACCATCGACTTCAGCAAAGAAGAACGCGCCGAGCTCAAGCAGTTCTTCCTCATCACCGCCAAGCCCGCCATGTTTGTGGCCAACGTGTCGGAAGACGGCTTTGAAAACAACCCATTCTTGGACCGCCTCAAGGCTTTTGCCCAAGCGCAAAACGCGCCTGTGGTGGCCATCTGCGCCAAGATCGAAGCCGAGTTGTCCGAGATGGACGACGCTGACCGCTTGGAGTTCCTCAAAGAACTCGGTCAAGACGAGCCAGGCCTCAACCGCTTGATTCGTGCGGCCTATGACTTGTTGGGCTTGCAAACTTACTTCACCGCTGGTGTGAAAGAAGTGCGCGCTTGGACCATCCACAAAGGCGACACTGGTCCACAGGCCGCTGGCGTGATTCACACTGATTTCGAGAAGGGCTACATCCGCGCCCAGACCATCGCGTTTGACGACTTCATCACCTTCAAAGGCGAACAGGGTGCCAAAGACGCAGGCAAGATGCGCGCCGAAGGCAAGGAATACGTGGTGAAAGATGGCGACGTGATGAACTTCTTGTTCAGCTCTTAATTGAGGACTGCCCACAAAAAAGCCCGCTTCATGCGGGCTTTTTTGATGGGGCGTGGCTTGAATCAGGCCACAGCATCCGCTGGCTGGCGCTGCAACATGGCCAAGGTGCTGGCGACGGTTTTGCGCAATTCACGGCGGTCGCAAATCATGTCAATGGCACCTTTTTGTTGCAAGAACTCGGCACGTTGGAAGCCTTGTGGCAAGGTCACGCGCACGGTGTTTTCAATCACGCGTGGGCCGGCAAAGCCAATCAGGGCGTTGGGTTCGGCGATGACCACGTCGCCCACAAATGCAAAACCGGCGGACACACCGCCCATGGTGGGGTCGGTCAACACGGCGATGTAGGGCAAACCTTTTTTGGCCAAGCGGGTGAGCGAGGCGTTGGTCTTGGCCATTTGCATGAGCGAGAGCAAGCCCTCTTGCATGCGTGCGCCGCCTGTTGCGGTGAAGCAAATGAACGGTACTTTTTGTTCGATGGCGGTGTGCACGCCGCGCACAAAGCGCTCGCCAACGACCGAGCCCATCGAGCCGCCCATGAAGTCGAATTCAAAACACGCTACGACCACATTGATGTTGTGCACCGCGCCGCCCATGACCACCAAGGCGTCTGTTTCGCCTGTGTTTTGCATGGCTTCTTTGAGGCGCTCGGGATATTTGCGGCTGTCCTTGAACTTCAAGGCGTCTACAGGCAGCACTTCTTGACCGATTTCATAGCGGCCTTCGGCGTCTAGGAACATGTCCAAGCGGTCGCGCGCACTCATGCGGTGGTGGTGGCTGCAAGTGGGGCAGACGTTGTGATTGGCCTGCAAGTCGCTCTTGTAGAGCACGGTCTCGCAGCTGGGGCACTTCACCCACACGCCTTCGGGCACGCTGCGGCGCTCAGATGGTTCGGTGTGTTGAATTTTTGGGGGAAGCAGTTTTTCGAGCCAACTCATGGTGAGCCTTTCGTCAGTTCTTTTGGAATGGGTGGATTTTAACGGGCGGGGTAGGTCTCGTTTTGAGAGGCGTTCAAGCGTCCAAAGCCTTACGAATACCCGTTAAAAACTCATGCGCAGCAGCCACTTCTTGGCCCGCTGGCGCGGCTTCGAGCAGCTGGATGATGCGGCTGCCAATCACCACGGCATCGGCCACGCGGCCCACGGCGGTGGCTGTGGCGGCATCGCGAATGCCAAAGCCCACACCCACAGGGATGTGCACGTGCTGGCGAATGCGCGGCAGCATGGCTTCCACCGCATCGGTGTCAAGGTTGCCAGCGCCCGTTACACCTTTGAGCGAGACGTAATACACATAGCCGCTCGCAATGCGTGCCACTTGCTCCATGCGCTTGTCCGTGCTGGTGGGCGCGAGCAAGAAAATCAAGTCCATGCTGTGGGCGCGCAGGGTGGCGGCGAACTCTTCGCATTCTTCGGGTGGGTAGTCGACGATGAGCACGCCGTCTACGCCAGCAGCAGACGCGTCTTTGACGAACGAATCTGCGCCGTGCTTGAGGTTGTAGCACTCCACGGGGTTGGCATAGCCCATCAGCACCACGGGGGTGGTGGTGTTGGTTTGGCGGAACTCGCGCACCATGTCCAGCACTTGGGCTGTGCCAATGCCAAAACGCAGCGCAGCTTCACCTGCTTTTTGAATCACGGCGCCGTCGGCCATCGGGTCACTGAAGGGCACGCCCAGTTCGATGATGTCAGCGCCTGCATCCACCATGCCGTGCATGAGGGCGGGTGTGATGTTGGCTTGCGGAAAACCTGCCATCACATAGGGGATGAGGGCTTTGCGGCCTTGGGTTTTGAGGTTTTTAAGGGTGGCATCAATACGGCTCATGGTGCGGCTCACTTCACAATCTTTACGGTTTGTTCTGTCGGACCACCCTTGACCGTTTGGCCTTGGCAGCTGGGTCGGCAGAAGAAGTCAGCGCCGCTCAAATCGGCCACGGTGCCAATGTCTTTGTCGCCACGGCCAGAGAGGTTGACCAAGATGGATTGCTCGGGCTTCATGGTCTTGGCCAGCTTCATGGCGTAGGCCACGGCATGGCTGGATTCCAGCGCGGGGATGATGCCCTCGGTGCGGCACAGGTAATGGAAGGCTTCAAGCGCTTCTTTGTCGGTGATACCCACGTACTCAGCACGGCCGATGTCTTTAAGGAACGCGTGCTCGGGGCCCACGCCGGGGTAGTCGAGGCCAGCGCTCACGCTGTGCGTTTCGGTGATTTGACCGTTTTCGTCTTGCAAGATGTAAGTCCGGTTGCCGTGCAGCACGCCGGGCGCGCCCAGCTGCAACGAGCAGGAGTGACGGTCCGTGTCCATGCCTTCGCCCGCTGCTTCCACGCCAATGAGACGTGTGTTGGCGTGGTCGATGTAGGGGTAGAAGATGCCCATGGCATTGCTGCCGCCGCCCACGCAGGCAATGACGGCATCGGGTTGTTGTTCCGCCATCTTCAATGACTTGAACATTTCTGGCATTTGCGTGAGGCACTCTTCGCCAATCACGCTTTGGAAATCGCGCACCATCATTGGGTAAGGGTGAGGCCCCGCCACAGTGCCAATGATGTAGAAAGTGTTGTCCACGTTGGCCACCCAGTCGCGCATGGCTTCGTTCAGTGCATCTTTGAGGGTACGGCTGCCTGATTCAACGGGCACGACGGTCGCGCCCAAGAGCTTCATGCGGTAGACGTTGGGGCTTTGACGTTTGACGTCTTCTGCGCCCATGTACACCACGCATTCCAAACCATAGCGTGCGCAAATGGTGGCGGTGGCCACGCCGTGTTGGCCTGCGCCAGTTTCGGCAATCACGCGGGGCTTGCCCATGCGCTTGGCCAGCATGGCTTGGCCGATGGTGTTGTTGATCTTGTGTGCGCCGGTGTGGTTCAGGTCTTCACGCTTCAAGAAGATTTGCGCACCGCCCATTTCACGGCTCATACGGGCCGCGTGGTACACAGGCGAAGGGCGGCCCACAAAGTGCGCCAACTCATTTTTGAACTCGGCGATGAACGCGGGGTCGTGTTGGTATTTGGCGTACGCGTCTTTGAGCTCTTCAATCGCGTGGGTCAGCGTTTCGCTGATGAAGCTGCCGCCATAAATGCCAAAGTGGCCTCGTGAGTCAGGTTGTTGGTAGTTCGACATAGGTTGTGCCTGCAATCGTTGTCTTGAGGCTGGGGCCTCAAGTGCTTCAAACAAAAAAGGAAGGAGGTTTAGAGCGGATGCTCTGCGTCGGCTGCGCGTACGGCTCGGACGAATTCGTGAATCTTGGCCGCATCTTTGATGCCTTTGGCCGATTCCACGCCAGAGCTCACGTCCACTGCCAATGAATGGCCGTGGTTACGCAGCGCGCGAATGCCATCGGTCACGTTGGCAGCGTTGAGTCCACCAGACAAGACGAGGTGAGCGTTGACGTTTGGAGGAAGCTGTGACCAATTGAATGTTTTGCCGCCGCCGCCGTAACCGTCGACATGGGCGTCGAGCAGCACCGCTTGGGCGTCTGAATAATCTTGTGCGTATTTTAAGAGGTCGAAGGGTTCTTCGCCCGCAGGGGTTTCTAGCGGGATGCGGGCCGCACGAATCCAACGGCGACCCAAGGTGCGGGCAATTTTGCGGCAGTGGTCGGGCGTTTCATCGCCATGGAACTGCAGCCACGCACCTGGCACTTGCACGCACGCGTGGGCAATAGCCTCGGAGGTTTCGTTCACAAACAGCAGCACGGGCGTGACGAAGGCGGGCAGGCGCAAGGCCAGCTCGGCGGCGCGCTCCACCGTCACCGCGCGAGGGCTCTTGGCGTACATGACAAAGCCAATAGCGTCCACGCCTGCAGCCACGGCGGCATCAACGTCTTGCTCGCGGGTGAGTCCACAAATTTTGATACGCGTGCGGTTCATGGCAATCCATCATACGCAGGGGTACGGTCAGGCAAATCCCACTGTGCGTCGTAGCGGGGGCCCAAGAAATACAAACCATCGGGGCTGAAGGTGGGGGCGGCAGCATCGCGGTCGCGGGCGGCCAGCACTTCGGCCATCCACTCGGGCGGTTTGTCGCCACTGCCAATCTTCACAAAGCAGCCCATGAGGTTGCGAATCATGTGGTGTAAAAACGCGCTGGCTTCAAACTCAAAGCGCCACACGGCTGAGCCGGGCTGTGTGCTTTTGCGGGTGATGTCGATGCGCGTCATGGTTTTGACGGGCGTGAGCGCTTGACAGCTGGAGGCGCGAAACGACGAGAAATCGTGTTTGCCCATCAAATACTGCGCGGCTTTTTGCATGGCTTCTAGGTTGAGCGGGCGGTACACCCAGCCCACGCGGCCCACTTCCACGCTGGGGCGCACGGCGGATTCGAGTACCACATAGGCATAGCGACGTGCAATGGCGCTGCCACGGCAGTGAAATTCACGCGGCATTTCGCGCGCCCATTGCACGGCGATGTCGAGCGGCAAATACCGGTTGGTGCCGCGCACCCACGAGTAGGGTGTGCGGTCAAGCTCGGTGTCAAAGTGAATCACTTGCATGAGGCCATGCACACCGGCATCGGTGCGGCCTGCACACAAGGTAGAGACGGGGGTTTGGGTGAACTTGGACAGCGCTTTTTCAAGCTTGTCTTGTACTGTTTTACCCGAGACTTGGCTTTGCCAGCCTTCGTAGGCTTGGCCGTTGTAGCTCAAGCCCATGGCGATGCGCATCGGCTTTAGGCTCGCTCAGCCAGCCACTTGAGGGCTTTTTCTTTGTCAGCCCCCGAGGCCTCGTTGGCCACTTCTTCCATCAACGCACGGCTGGTGTGCAGCTGGCCCAAGTTCCACAACTCGTCGGCCAAGTCAATGCGCACTTGGTAAGGGCTGGCTGTGGTGTCAGGTTCGTTCAAATCCAAGGAAATGTTGGGCATCTCCATGGTGGGGCGAATGGCGTGTGCGTCGTGTGATGCGTGCGTTTCTTCTTGCAGGTCATCCTCGTCATGGGCGTGGTGCTCATGGTCGTGTGGATGTTCATGCGTGTCGTGCATGTGCGTGGCCACATCGTGGATGTAGGCGCGTTCGACGGGCTCCGCATGGCCGTGCTCAGGCAGGTCGAGATTGAACTTCACGTTCAAGGGAGGCAAACCGTGGATGTCATCTTCACGCTTGTTCAAACCATGACGGCGCCACAAACCTACCAACACCAAGATGGCAATCAGGCTGCCAGCGCCCACGGGTGTGAGCGAGTTTTCGCGCAGCTCGTTGAGCCATTCGCTGTTGGCTTCAGCCGCGCTAGCGGGTACATCGACAGGTAAGACGCCAGAGGCTGCTTCTGAGGCCGAGGCTGCGGGGCCACTGACTGTGGCGGCTGCAATCTTGCCGAGTTCGGCGATGTTGCGGCTGAGCTCGGCAGCGCGGGAGGCCACGTCTTGGGCTTCACGTTGCTGTGCAATCTTGTCTTCAGCGGCAGTGTCCTTTTTGCCGGGTTTGGTCAAGGTCAACTTGTCTGGGTTGGTCTTGGCATTTTTGTTTTGTACTTTGGCTTCGAGTTTGCCTTCGGCATCACGCGCCACTTTCGGTGCGGTACCGCCAGGCGCGCGTGCGGCTAACTCGGCACGGTAAGCCTCAAAGTCTTTGGCTTGGATTTGAATTTCACGGCGTGCTTCTTCGCGCGACACGGCTTTGGCCTCTTGCTCGGTGGGCAAGGTCAGCAAAGCGCCTTCTTTCATGCGGTTGACGTTAAATTCAACGAACGCGTCGGGGTTGTTGCGCAGCAGGGCAACCAGCATTTGCTCTAGCGATACACCTTCTGGTGTTTTGCTAGCGGTCAACTCACTGGCTGTATCGCCCCGTTTGACTGTGATTTGCTGCGATGTCTTATCCGCATTAGCGCCCGAGATAGGCAAAGCTGCGATGGGTTTGGCATTGGATTTACCGTCGTCCAGCGACAAACTGAGATCACGCAGCAGACGACCTGTGGCCCAGCGCAAGTCGATCAGCAGATCAAGCGAGTTGTTGTTGATCGCCTGTTTGCTACTGACTTTCAGATAGTAGTTTCCGTTGTCACGACGCAACAACTGAACCTGAATGTCAACCGGCACACCGTTGCTAACGGGTAGATCAATTTGGGCTGCTTTGTAAATTTCTTGGCTGGCTAAGCTCGCTTGTAACTCGATTTGTTCAGCGTAGGTGATTTCGCTGATATCGATCTCTGCGCGTAAAGCCTCGCCCTGCTTGCTTTGCACGATGGGGCGGTTCAAAGTGAGCGCCTGCGCACTGCCGAAGATCGACAGTGAAAGGGCTGCCCACAGCGCTGATCGCTGGAACAAATAAGAAGCAGAGCGGTGGGCTTTTTTCATAGCCAAAGATATTACTTTGTTTTACGCCTCAAGCAGGATGCGCAACATGCGGCGCAAGGGCTCGGCTGCGCCCCACAAGAGCTGATCACCGACGGTGAACGCGCCCAAGTAGTTGTTGCCCATGGCCATCTTGTGCAGGCGACCCACGGGCACGGTCAAGGTGCCTGTGACGGCTGCGGGTGTCAGGTCACGTTCGCTGATTTCGCGCACGTTCGGCACCACTTTGACCCAGTCATTGGCGCTAGCCAAGATGCTTTCGATCTCGTCCATGGGCACGTCTTTTTTCAGCTTGATGGTCAAGCCTTGTGAGTGGCAGCGCATGGCGCCAATGCGCACGCACAAACCGTCGATTGGGATAGAGCCTGCAGTGCGGAAGGCTGGGTTGCCCAAGATCTTGTTGCACTCGGCACCGCCTTTCCACTCTTCCTTGCTTTGGCCGTGTTCGACGGGCACGTCGATCCAAGGGATCAAGCTGCCAGCTAAGGCGGTGTTGCGGAAGTTCTTGGTCGGGAACTCAGCGCTGCGCATGGTGGCCGACACTTTGCGGTCGATGTCCAAGATGGCAGAAGAGGGGTTGGCCAAGTCGTCTTTGACGGCAGCGTGCAAAGCTCCCATTTGGCTGAGCAACTCGCGCATGTTTTGTGCGCCTGCACCCGAAGCCGCTTGGTAAGTCATGGCGCTGACCCACTCGACGAGGTTGTGTTGGAACAAGCCGCCCAAGCCCATGAGCATCAAGCTCACGGTGCAGTTGCCACCGATCCAGTTTTTGCCGCCTTTGCCCAAGGCGCTGTCGATCACGTTGCGGTTGACGGGGTCCAAGATGATCACGGCGTCGTCGGCCATGCGCAGGCTAGAGGCTGCGTCAATCCAGTGGCCGTTCCAGCCAGCGGCGCGCAACTTGGGGTACACCTCTTTGGTGTAGTCGCCGCCTTGGCAGGTGATGATGATTTCGCAACGCTTGAGCGCGTCGATGTTGTTGGCGTCTTGGAGCGTGGTTTCGTTTTTGGCTTGCGCGGGGGCTTTGCCACCCGCGTTAGACGTGGAGAAGAACACGGGTTCGATCAGATCGAAGTCTTTCTCTTGAATCATGCGGTCGATCAACACCGAGCCGACCATGCCGCGCCAACCGACTAAACCTACTAACTTGCTCATTTTTCAACGCCTTTTCAAATGTAGAAAACAGTGCCAGACCTGACTGTTTGCCCGGCTCGTCTGGCCGGGGTGGCGCACGACGAACCGGAGCTGATTAGCCCTTAATGGTCGTGGTTTTGATGGTGATCACGCGCGCACATGCAGCCACCGAGGCGGGGGCTGAGAAGTTCAGAGAGAACGAGCGGGCGTGAAACATGAGTGGCATTGTATCGGATGGGTGCTTGGGTCAAGCTGACAGATTTAGAGGATGAAGTCTGATTGGACTGAAATAAAAAACGCGCCTTAAAAGGCGCGTTTTTCTTATGTGAGGTCGCGTCGATTTAACGCAAAGCCTTCACCACCGCATCACCCATCTGGGCCGTACCCACTTTGGTGGTGCCTTCGCTGTAAATGTCAGGGGTGCGCAGGCCTTGAGCCAACACAGCTTTCACAGCGGTTTCAATGCGGTCAGCCGCTTCGGTTTGGTTCAAGCTAAAGCGCAGCATCATGGCGGCGCTGAGGATGGTAGCCAAGGGGTTGGCCACGCCTTTGCCTGCAATGTCAGGGGCGCTACCGTGGCTAGGTTCGTACAAGCCTTGGTTCTTTGCGTTCAAAGAAGCCGAGGGCAGCATGCCGATGGAGCCGGTGAGCATGGACGCTTCGTCGCTCAAGATGTCACCAAACATATTGCCAGTCACCACCACGTCAAAGCGCTTGGGCTCTTTGACCAGTTGCATGGCGGCGTTGTCCACGTACATGTGGTCCAGCGCAATGTCTGGGTATTCTTTGCCCACTTCGCTCACCACGTCTTTCCAGAACTGGAAGGTTTCGAGTACGTTGGCTTTGTCCACACTGGTCACGCGGCCTTCTTTCCCTGCGGCTTTGCGCTTGCGGGCGGCTTGGAAAGCCACGTGGGCAATGCGTTCGATCTCGGGTTTGGAGTAGCGCATGGTGTCAAACGCTTCTTCTGCACCGGGGAAGTGACCGTCGGTGGCCACGCGGCGGCCGCGCGGTTGGCCAAAGTAAATGTCGCCCGTCAGTTCGCGGATGATGAGGATGTCGAGGCCTGCAATCAGCTCAGGCTTCAAGCTCGACGCGCCTACCAATTGCTCGTAGCAAATGGCAGGGCGGAAATTGGCGAATAGCCCTAAGTTTTTGCGCAAACCCAAAATGGCTTGCTCGGGACGCAACGGACGGTCTAGCGTGTCGTATTTCCAGTCGCCCACAGCGCCGAACAACACAGCATCAGAATCCATCGCCAACTTCAAGGTAGCTTCGGGCAGAGGGTGGCCATGCGCGTCAAACGCTGCGCCGCCGACCAAGGCAGATTCGGTTTCAAACTTGAGGTCGAGGACGTTCAAGACCTTGACCGCTTCGGCCACGATTTCTGGGCCGATGCCGTCGCCGGGAAGGATTGCGATTTTCATGTGTTGTTCTTCTAAGTGGGGTTACATCGTGTGCGCCAACCAAGGCTTGGTGGCCAAGCGCTCGGCTTCAAAGGCTTTGATCTTGTCGGACTGGCGCAGGGTCAGTCCAATGTCATCAAAGCCGTTGAGCAAGCAGTATTTGCGGAAGGCTTGCACCTCAAACGGAATGGTCTCGCCTTGTGGGCGCACGATGACTTGGTTTTCCAAGTCAATCGTCAGCTCATAGCCGGGGAAGGCATGCACTTCGTTGAACAACAGGTCAATCGTGGCTTCGGGCAACACGATGGGCAGCAAGCCGTTTTTGAAACAGTTGTTGAAGAAGATGTCGGCAAAGCTCGGGGCAATCACAGCACGGAAACCGTACTGGTCAATCGCCCAAGGCGCGTGTTCGCGTGACGAGCCGCAGCCAAAGTTCTTGCGCGCCAACAGCACCGATGCGCCTTGGTAGCGCGGCTGGTTCAGCACGAAGTCCGGGTTGGGCTTGCGGCTGGCAGGGTCTTGACCGGGTTCACCGTGGTCCAAGTAGCGCCACTCGTCAAACAGGTTGGGACCAAAGCCGGTCTTGCGGATGGACTTCAAAAACTGCTTGGGGATGATGGCGTCGGTGTCGACGTTCTCGCGGTCCATCGGAGCCACGATGCCTTTGTGTAAGGTGAATTTCTGCATTATTTTTTCTTTGCTGCGTCTTCAATGGCCGAACCGGCCTTTTGCACATCTTGGCCAATGCCGCGCATGGTGTTGCAGGCGCTGAGGCCCATCACAGCCATCAGGCCTAAAGCGATCCATAGAAATTTTTTCATAGCGATGCTCCTGAGTTACGCGAACTTACGCACATCCACAAAGTGGCCGTGAATGGCCGCAGCCGCAGCCATGGCGGGGCTGACCAAATGGGTGCGGCCACCGTTGCCTTGACGGCCTTCGAAGTTGCGGTTGCTGGTGGAGGCACAGCGTTCGCCGGGCTCCAAGCGGTCGGCGTTCATGGCCAAACACATGGAGCAACCGGGCTCACGCCACTCAAAGCCAGCGGCTTTGAAAATCTCGTGCAGACCTTCGGCTTCGGCTTGTGCTTTGACCAAGCCAGAGCCGGGCACCACCAAAGCGAGCTTGATGTTCTTAGCCACTTTTTGGCCGAGCTTCTTGACCACCGCAGCAGCTTCGCGCATGTCTTCAATGCGGCTGTTGGTGCAAGAGCCAATGAACACTTTGTCGACGTGAATGTCGTTCAAAGCCTTGCCGGGTTCGAGCGCCATGTAGGTCAAGGCGCGTTCAATCGCGCCGCGTTTATTTGGATCTTTTTCTTTGTCGGGGTCAGGCACCACAGCGTTGATGTCCAGCACCATTTCGGGGGAGGTACCCCAAGTGACTTGCGGCAAGATGTCTTCGGCCTTGAGCTCGACCACGGCATCAAATTTGGCGTCGGCATCAGAGTGCAAAGTTTTCCAATACGCCACGGCTTGATCCCATTCCACACCCGTGGGAGACAAAGGGCGGCCTTTGATGTACTCGATGGTTTTGTCGTCCACCGCCACAAGACCAGCGCGCGCGCCGCCTTCGATGGCCATGTTGCAGACAGTCATGCGGCCTTCCATGCTCAGCGCGCGAATGGCAGAGCCTGCAAACTCAATGGTGTAGCCCGTGCCGCCGGCCGTGCCGATTTTGCCGATGATGGCCAGCACCACGTCTTTGCCGGTCACGCCTTTGGCCAGCGTGCCTTCGACTTTGATGAGCATGTTCTTGGCTTTTTTGGCCAACAAGGTTTGCGTGGCCATGACGTGCTCGACCTCAGAGGTGCCGATGCCGTGGGCCAATGCGCCAAACGCGCCGTGGGTGGAGGTGTGGCTGTCGCCGCACACCACGGTCATGCCGGGCAGAGTTGCCCCGTTTTCAGGGCCAATCACGTGCACGATGCCTTGGCGCTTGGACATGAAGGGGAAGAATGCCGCCGCACCAAATTCGTGGATGTTGGCATCCAGTGTGGTGATTTGTTCTTTGCTGATGGGATCGGTGATGCCGTCATAGCCCAGCTCCCAGCCCGTGGTGGGTGTGTTGTGGTCGGCAGTGGCCACGATGGAGCTGACGCGCCAGACCTTACGGCCCGCTTGGCGAATGCCCTCAAATGCTTGTGGGCTGGTCACTTCATGAACCAAGTGGCGGTCGATGTAGAGAATGGACGTGCCGTCTTCTTCGGTGTGAACAACGTGCTCGTCAAAAATTTTGTCGTAAAGGGTGCGTCCCATGCGAATTCCTTGTGTGCAGCCTTTGATTTTATGCGGGAGCGCCTGCGCCGATTCACGCAAATGAAATAAAGCCTTCCTACAATGGGCCTTAGTAGAAGTGGCATCACTTCGTTTTGGTTCACGCTATCTCTCAATTTACCGTTTTCATGCCCCACTTTTCGCTTCAACGACTCACCGCTTGGGTGTTGTGCAGCTTGGCTGCAGTGGGCGCTTGGGCGCAAGCCACACCTGTGGCTGAGACCGAAGACACCACGGCGCGCTACCAGCTCACCTACAACTGGCAGCACCATGATTCGTTCAGGGCAGGATATTCAGGCGCCAATAGCCTCTCGCCGCAAAGCGAGCGCATGTACACCTTCAGCACCACCGCGCACTGGGGCTTTCGCCCATGGCAGGACGGTGAGCTCTATTTCAATCCTGAGGTGACATCGGGTGTGCCGTTTTCGGGTAATTTGGTGGGTCTAGGTGGCTTTACCAACGGTGAAATCACCCGTGCTGGGGGCAGTACGCCCAAGCTGTATCGCCAACGTCTGTTTGTGCGCCAAACCTGGAACCACGGTGGCGAGAAAGAACAGATTGAATCTGATTTCAACCAAATGGCAGGGCTGGTCGATAAAAACCGCTTTGTCTTGACCGCAGGCAACTTCTCGACGCTCGATGTGTTTGACGACAACGCCTATGCCAAAGACCCCCGCACCCAGTTCATGAACTGGGGTAACTGGACCTATGCTGCTTACGACTACGCAGCCGATGCCCGTGGCTTTGGCTGGGGCTTTGCGGGCGAGTGGTACCAAGACAACTGGGTACTGCGATTTGGCCGGATGACGGGGCCTAAAGATCCGAATGGCTTGCCTGTGGACTTTGCTTTGGGCAAACACTATGGCGATCAAGTAGAACTTGAACGCGGCCACATGTTGGCTGATCAGCCCGGCAAAGTCCGCGTGTTGGCGTGGCGCAACCGCGCGCAAGTGGCAAGCTTTAGCGATGCCACGCAATGGTTGCAAAGTCACCCTGGTGTGCAAACCACACCGCAGGCGTTGATTGATAGCCGTAACGGCGAAAAAATCAAATACGGCTTGGGCGTGAACATCGAGCAAGCCATTAATCCCAGCGTGGGCTTCTTTTTGCGCGCCATGAAAGCAGATGGCAAAACCGAAACCTATGCCTTCACCGAGGCCGATGGTTCTCTCTCCACAGGTTTTGTTTTCAAGGGCGGTTTGTGGGGCCGAGCGGACGATGCGGTGGGGTTGGCCTTCATGCGCAACACCTTGTCGCCTGAGCGTCGCGGCTTCTTGGCCGCAGGCGGCATGTCGTACTTCATTGGTGATGCATCTGGATCTTCTGCTACCTCTTTGACATACAAACCAGAGCAAATTTTGGAAGCCTTCTACAGCTTCCAAATGACACGCGGCACTTGGCTAACGGCTGATTACCAACGCATTCAAAACCCCGCGTACAACGCCGACCGTGGGCCGGTGAATGTGTACGCAGCGCGTTTTCACGCCGAGTTCTAAGTGGGTCGTAGGGCTGACAACAGCATGTGCGCTGAGGGTGACAACTCGCGTTTGGGGTTGAAGGCCACCACCAATTTGCGTTTGGCCCAAGCGTCTTGAAGTGGGATGACTTTTAACTTCAAAGCCTCTACTTGACTGGCGCAGGCTCCTAAGGGCAGCACACCAATGCCTAAGCCTGCGGCGATCATGTGACACATGGCATCAAAGCTCCTGACTTGAACCCGCATGTGCATGTGTTGCCCTTCTTTTTCGGCAACACGTGATGTGAGCTCCAGTAACGAGCTGCCTTGATTGAGACCTACAAAGTCGTATTGCAAGCAGGTTTTGAAATCTACTCTTTTGCGTTTCGCCAGTGGGTGGCTGGCATGGCACAGCAGCACCAGTTGGTTGGTTTGAAAAGGCAGAACTGTTAACCCGTCCATGGGCGTTTCAGCGGCCAAGACACCAATATCAGCAATTCCGTCGACCAAGGCGCGTGCAATGTCCCCACTGAGTTGTTCTTCCAGTTCGACCACGATGTCTGCGTGATGCGATAAAAAGTCATGCAGGATGCTGGGTAGATATTCGGTGAGCGAAGACATGTTGGCCCACAGCCGTACATGGCCGCGAATGCCTTGCGAATAATCGCTCAACTCGCTGTTGAAGCGTTCTAAGCCTTGAAATAAGCGAATGCAGTGTTGCAAGGCCAAGTGTCCTGCGGGGGTGAGCTGCACGCCTTTTTTGCTGCGCTCCAAGAGCTGTGAACCCGTGGCAGATTCGAAGTCAGATAGACGTCGGCTGGCTGCAGAGAGTGCCAGATGGCACGTTTGGGCACCTTGGGTGATGCTGCCAGTTTGTGCCACTGCGCAGAATAGACGCAGAGTGACAAAGTCGAATCGACTCAGGTTGAAGCTTTTTCTCATGGCGTGATTCTTACCCTTCGCGAAACGCGAAGGAAATTTTACGGAATAGCAATTCCTTGTTGGGCGCTTTGTTTTTATAGTCCCGTCATGTTTGATTCATTTCCTTTGAAACCATGAGCGCGTTAACCGGACTGAAAGTGGTCGAGTTAGGCCAGCTGATTGCAGGCCCCTTTGCAGCCAAAACACTGGCCGACTTTGGTGCCGATGTGGTGAAGATTGAAACACCCAAAACAGGCGACCCCTTGCGCAAATGGCGTTTGCTCAAAGATGGCACCTCGGTGTGGTGGCAAGTGCAGTCACGCAACAAGCGCTCGGTGGCACTTGATTTGAAGGAAAAAGAAGCGCAGGACATCGTGCGCCAACTCGTCAAAGACGCGGATGTGTTGATTGAAAATTTCCGCCCAGGCGCGATGGAAGGCTGGGGCTTAGGGCCTGATGAACTGTTGGCCATCAACCCACGCCTCATCATGTTGCGCATCAGTGGGTATGGGCAAACAGGACCGTACCGCGACAAGCCCGGCTTTGGTGTGGTGGCCGAAGCGATGAGCGGCTTGCGTCACCTCACCGCCGAGCCCGGTCGCGTGCCTGTGCGTGTGGGTGTGAGCATTGGCGATACGTTGGCGTCACTGCACGGCGTCATTGGCATTTTGATGGCGCTGCACGAACGCGAAAAAAGCGGTCAAGGTCAAGTGATTGATGTGGCCTTGTACGAAGCCGTTTTCAACTGCATGGAAAGCCTATTGCCCGAGTACAGCGCCTTTGGTGCTGTGCGCGAAGCTGCAGGCAGTGCATTGCCGGGCATTGCGCCCAGCAATGCTTATCGCTGCAAAGACGATGGCTATGTGCTCATTGCGGGTAATGGCGACAGCATTTTCAAACGCCTCATGCACACCATGGGGCGTGACGATTTGGGCAACGACCCGGCCCTCACCGATAACGCGGGACGTGTCAAGCGCGTGGTCGAGATTGATGCCGCGATTGGCGTGTGGACCGCGCAATTGACGGTTGAACAAGTGCTGGACGCTTTGGACAAGGCAGCAGTGCCTGCAGGGCGCATCTACACCGTGGCCGACATTGCCGCAGACCCGCATTACCAAGCACGAGGCATGATTCAGCACGTGCACATGGATGACGGCACATTATTGGCTGTGCCCGGCATCATTCCAAAGCTGTCACGCACTCCCGGTAGTCACCGTCGTAACGCACCTGCCATCGGTCAAGACACCGATGCTGTGTTGAGCGGTATGGGCTTAACGTCTGCGCAAATTCAAGTCCTCAAAGACAAAGGCATCGTGGCATGACACGCATTTATTTCAACGAAGTCGTGACGCGTGATGGTTTTCAAATCGAACCCAACTTCATCTCCACTGATGACAAAGTGGCGCTGATTGACGCGCTCAGTCAATGCGGCTACGCCAAGATTGAAACCACGTCGTTCACCTCCCCCAAAGCGATTCCTATGCTGCGTGATGCAGAGGAAGTGATGGGGCGAATTCAGCGTGCCCCGGGCGTGGAATACACAGTGTTGGTGCCGAACCTCAGAGGCGCAGAGCGCGCGATGGAGTCTCGCGCGGATGAACTGAACTTGGTCATGTCCACCTCCGAAACCCACAACCTTGCCAATTTGCGAATGACGCGCGCAAAGAGTTTTGCCGCATTGGCCGATGTGATCAAACATGTCGATGGGCGTACGCCCATCAATGTGTCGCTGTCCACGTGCTTTGGTTGTCCGATGGAGGGCGATGTGCCCTTGGCTGCTGTCCAGCACTATGCGCAGCGCTTTGCAGACTTGGGTGTGCGTGGCCTCACGATTTGTGACACAACAGGCATGGCCCATCCGTTGCAAGTCAGTCGCATGGTTGAGCTGCTGCAAAGGCAGCTGCCTCACACACAGCTCACCCTGCATTTTCACAACACCCGAGGCATGGGCTTGGCCAATGTGCTCGCTGCTGTGGAAGGTGGCATCACGCGATTCGATGGTTCATTGGGCGGTTTGGGTGGATGCCCGTATGCGCCGGGTGCGAGCGGCAACATTTGCAGTGAAGACACGATTCATATGATGGATGCCATGGGCTATGACACGGGCATTGATTTAGACAAGTTGCTAAATGTGGCGCGTCATTTGCCCGACATCGTTGGCCATGATGTGCCGAGTCAGGTGGCGAAGGCGGGGCGCATCACCGATTTACATCCAGTCCCTGCTGATGTGCATGAATTGAAAGGCCACGTTGCATGATTGACCACCTCGACCATTTGGTGTTGACCACATTCAACGAAGAAGCATGTGTCGACTTTTACACCCGTGTCATGGGCATGACTTTAGAGAGTTTTGTGGGGGGCACGCCGCCAGTGACACGCAAGGCATTCAAGTTTGGCCATCAAAAAATCAACTTGCATGTGCGTGGCAAAGAGTTTGAACCCAAAGCCCATGTGCCCGTGCCTGGCGCATTGGACTTGTGCTTCATTGCTTCGGTGCCGCTGGATGATGTGATTGCCAAACTCAACGCGGCGCAGTGGCCGATTGTGGAAGGCCCGGTCATGCGCACGGGTGCTACACAAAAAATCAGGTCGGTCTACGTGCGTGACCCAGATTTGAATTTGATTGAGATTTCAGAGTTGGCTTGAGGTGCATCAGCCACAGGTCTCGCGGTGCAAGACCCATTGGCTGAGGCTGAGCGTTTTATTCGATACGAATTCCCGCAGCCTTGACCAGTTGCGCGGCTGACTGAGTTTCAGCATCGAGGTATTTTTCAAATGCATCTTGCTGCATGGGCATGGCCGCCGCGCCTAGTTTTTCAAGGCGCTCTTTCACATCGGGCATGGCCAGCACGCTCATCACACCTGCATGCAGTTTTTGCACGATGGGTTTGGGTGTTTTGGCGGTGACAAACAAGCCCACCCAGAAGGTGTAGGCCGCGTTGGCAAAGCCTGCCTCTGCAATCGATGGCACATTCGGCAGCAGGGGTGACCGCTGTGCGGTGCTCACTGCCAAGGCTTGCAGGCGACCGCTTTGAATCAAGGGCAGCGCTGACACCAAAGGTGCAAAGAACCAGTCGATGCGACCCGAAGCTGTTTCGGTCAATGCCTCAGGCGTGCCACGGTAGGGCACGTGCTGGGCTTGAACGCCCGCTGCCACGCGAAACTTTTCAGCATTCATGTGTGTGGCAGAACCATTGCCGGCCGAGGCATAGTTCAGAACGCCCGGTTGCGCTTTGGCTTTGGCCACCAAGTCGGCCACGTCTTTGTAGCCTTTGCTGGGTGAGACCACGATCACATTGGGCAAGCTGGCCAATGGGCTGATGCCATCAAAGTCTTTCAAGGTGTCATAGCTCAGCTTGGGGTAGAGCGCAGGGTTTACCACATGGCCCGAGCTGTGAACCAGCATGGTGTACCCATCGGCTGGCGCTTTCGCGACCAAGGCTGCACCTACGGTGCCACCCGCACCCGTGCGGTTGTCGATGACAATTTGCGCACCCAAGAGCGGCCCCAGCTTTTCGGCAATGGTGCGCGCAATCACGTCTGTGCCACTGCCGGCAGTGAAGGGCACGATGAAGGTAATGGTTTTTTCTTTGGGCCATTCAGATTGTGCAAAGCTGGGCAGGGATGAACTTGCGGCTAAAGCGGCAGCCCATTGCAAACTCTGTCGACGGGTGAAGGGGGCGTTGTGCATGGTTTTGTCTCCTGTTGTTTTTTCTGAAATTAAGCCGCGGGCGGATCGAAAGGCATGGCCAACAAGATCCGCGCAACTTGTTGGGTGTGGTTGATGATTTGTCGTTTCTCGCCGGGGGCAAAGCGGCATGAGTCAAAGGTGTGCAGCACTTCGCGGGTTTGCACGCCGTCGAGTTCACTCACCAGTGTGAGTTCACCTTGCAGCACCACGTAATGTTTTTCAATGGGGGAGCCATCCAGTGAGGTGTGGCCACCGGGTTGCAAGATGGACATGCCCATCCAGAGTTGAACGGCAGGGCCCGCTTCACGTCCTTGCAAACGCAAACACTGCATGTCGAAGTGGTTGGGCGCGACGTATTCAGGTGCTTGGTCAAGTCGGGTGATGTTCATGGCGTGCCTGACGTTTAAGGGTTGAACACCACGCGGCGGCTTGCGCCACTCAGCACTTCTTTGTAGACCGCCAAGGCTTGGTCCAGCGAGAACACCGCGTCAGAGCTGACCACAAAGGGGTGCAAGCTGCTCGCTTCAAAACCCGCGCGCATGGCTTCCATGCGTTCGTTGGTTTCGATGCAATTGAGTGCCAAGGTGTCGATGCCCACATAGGTGTGCATGCCGCGGTAGAAGGTGAAGATGTCAAACGGCACAGGGCGCTCAATCGTAGAAATGAAAATTTGTGTCGCACCTTTGGCCATGGCTTTGTTGGCGACTTCAAAGTAGGGGCTGCCCACGGTGTTGAACACGATGTGTGCGCCTTTGCCGTCACTCAGTTCACGGATGCGTGCAGCCACGTCTTCAGTTTTGGCGTCGATGGTGTGCACGCCCTCGGATGGGCCGTCCCATTCGCCAGCACCACGTCGCACCGCAATCACATTCGCACCCGCTTGTGCAGCGAGTTGCACCGCCGCTTGGCCCACTTTGCCGTTGGCCCCCATCACGGCCACGGTTTGTCCACGTTGCGGCATGCCGCTGCGTCGAAACCCTTCGTAGGCAGTGATGAAGGGCACACCTACCGAGCCCGCTTCTTCAAAGCTCAAGTTTTTCGGCTTTTCACGCAAGGCAGCTTCAGGTAATACCAACCAACCTGCGTGCGAACCATCGCGGGTGATGCCCACATCACCGCCAGAACCCCACACCTCTTTGCCCACCCATGCGCTGGGGCCATCCACCACCACGCCCGCAAAGTCGCGACCGGGGGTGCGTGGAAACACCGCTTGCGGCATGAGGCCCAGCGCAGCTTTGACATCGCTGGGGTTCACACCGGCGCTGCGCACGCGCACCAAGGCGTCGCCTTTTTGCAAACTGGGTGGGGTTTGTTTCTCAAGGGTGGGGGCCAGTTCATCGGCTGAAGCGGCTTTTGCGTTCACGCGCACGGCGCGCAAGTCTTCTTTTTGAATCGACATTCTTTGTGTTTCCTTTTGTGTTTATCAAGCGCGGCTGGGCAAGTTCAGCATCTGGCGCGCTTCGCGTGGGTTGGCCAATTCGCCGCCTAAGTCATGGATGATGCGTTTGGCTTTGGTCACCAACTCGGCATTGCTTTTAGCCAGCACGCCTTTTTCCAAATAGATGTTGTCTTCCATGCCCACGCGCACATGCCCCCCCGCAAACCAAGCTTGGGCAACGATGGGGAATTCAAACCGACCAATGCCAAACGCAGACCAAATGGCACCCACAGGCAACAAGCTACGGGCGTAGAGCAAAGTTTCAGGCGAAGGTGAAAAACCATACTTCACACCCGTCACAAAGGTCCACATGCCGGGACCCTCGAGCGTGCCATCTGCAATCAGGTCGCGTGCCAAATGCATGTCACCCGAATCAAAAATTTCAAGCTCAGGTTTCACGCCAGCTTCGCGCATGATCTTGGCCATGATGCGCACGTTGCGCGGCGTGTTGATCACCACGTCACCGCCGGAGTTCATGGTGTTGAGGTCGAGCGAGCACACATCGGGTTTGAGGATGCGCACATGTTCCACCCGCTTTTCAGGTTGCACCAAGGTCGAACCCGGTGCAGCGACGCGTGGGTCTTCCACACTGGGGATAAAGCGACCACCAGGCCCCGTGGTCAGGTTGATGATCAGTTCGGGGTTGGCGCGGCGCACTTGGTCAAACACCTCGCGGTAAAGCTCGAGCTCCATCGAAGGCTTGCCCGTTTTGGGATCGCGCACATGGATGTGCACAGCGGCTGCACCCGCTTCGGCGGCCGCCAAACATTCGTCGGCAATCTGCGTTGGCGTGACTGGCAGATGTGGGGTTTGATCCGGCGTGGTGATGTTGCCGGTGACTGCGCAGGTGAGAAATGTTTTTGGGTTCATGTCAATTTCACTTATCAATCAAAGGTGACGACCGCCGTCGACCACGATGCGTGTGCCCGTGACGTAACGCATGGTGGTGGCGCAGGCTTGCACCACAGCAGCCACATCGTCTGCTGTGCCAATGCGGCGTAACGGAATGGTGGGTGCCACTTTGTCGTTGAAGTCGGCACCACGCCCAGGCACAAAGGTGGAGTCCACCACGCCGGGTGACACTGAGATGACGCGCACGTGTGGCGCAAAGGCTTTGGCCAGTGCATCACCCACCACATCAATGCTGGCCTTCGCTGCGACATAGGCCAAGTTGCTGCCCGTGCCTGTGAAGCCTGCAATGGAGGAGATGTTGACGATCAATCCGTCTTCTGATTTTTTCAACAAAGGCATAAAGGCGCGGATGGTGGCTATCACACCGCGAAAATTGACTTTCAAAATGTCGTCAATCAGCGCGTCAGTCAACGCGTCCAAATCAGCGGCCGGCACCGCTTGGGTGTAGCCCGCACTGTTGACGAGGATGTGCACCGCGCCACACTGTGCGGCCACTTGGTCTGCCACGGCTTGAAGCGATGCGCTGTCGGTGACTTGGGCTTTGAAGGTGAGATGGCCAGAGCCAGGCAAGGCCGCCGCTTTGGCCGCTGCTGCTTCTGGTGATTCAGAGTTGTACAGCAGCACACAGCGCGCACCGAGTTGGGCAAGACGTCGTGCACTGGCCAAGCCAATGGCACCCGTGCCACCGGTGATGACAGCGATACGGCCTGTCAGTGTGTCTGTGGGTTGGAAGCTCGAAGTCATAAAGTCTTTCAATCAGGAATCAAGGAATCGGTGGGTGGGGGAAAGTCATGTCACCTGCGACCAGGTGAAAGTCATGGGTCAGGCTTGCTTGCGGTTGGCCATTGACCATGTGCATTTCAAAATTCCCCACCAACGCTGCAGTGACACCAAACACAGGGTCGCTGGTGAGGTTCTCATCGCCATCGGCAAACACTTGCGTGATGAGGACTTTGTGGCCCGGTGTGGACACCATGAAATGCAAATGGGCAGGGCGATTGGGGTGGCGCAGTTGGGCGCGCAATAAGTCACCACACGGACCGTTGGTGGGCACGGGGTAGCCAGCGGGCCGCACAGTTCTGAAGAAGTACGCACCGTGGGCATCGGTTTTGAAACGACCGCGCAGGTTCATGTTTTCTTGCGCATCGTCTTGGTTTTCATACAGGCCCACAGGGGAGGCGTGCCACACGTCCACGGTGGCGTTGGGCAGTGGTTGTCCGTGCTTGTCGTACACCACGCCACGCACTTCTAGCGGGATACCCTGCGTGTTGCCGCGTGCAATGTTGTCGCCCATGTCGCAAAACGGAGCGTTCGCACGCCAAAACGGACCGAGCAAGGCCGCATGTGATGCGGCTTCTTCGGTGGCGTGGTTATCGTGCTGCAGAGGGTTGGCAGGGTTGTTCAATACCGCGACCAAAGAAGACACACCTAGCAAGTCGGCAGCCAAGATGACTTCGTTGGTCTTCTCACCCGTGGCTTGACCGATGTCAATCAAGAACTTCACCGCACGCTCGAATTCTTCTTCGGTGACTTGGGTCTCCAAAATGAACGCATGCAAGTGCGATGTGAGTGAGGCCATCAGTTCACGCAGACGCGCATCGGGTGTGCGCGACATGGCCTGAATGACCAAGGGCAAGATGGATTCGGGGGTGGTTGGGAGTTGAATGTTGGAGGTCTTCATAAATCAATGTTTAAGCTGTACGACCCAACATGCGCAGGGCATTACGGCTTTCAATGGCGGTCAGGTCGTTCATGTTAAAGCCCATGGCCATGAGACCTTTCACATGGTCGAGCGAGGTGCGATACGGGAAGTCGGTGCCAAACACCACTTGCGACACGTCCACCAAATTCAGCAGCGACAGCAAGGCGCCAGGGTGTGAGGCTTGTGCCGTGTCGTAGTAAAAACTGCGCAAGGTGGGCACCACTTGGTCGCTGGGCAAGACTTTGCCAAAGTTCGCATTGAGTTTGGGCAGCATGACCAAGCGTTCTACCAAGAACGGCATGGTGCCGCCTGCATGCGAGAAGATGAACTTGATGTCTTTGCAACGCGTCGCCGTGCCGCTGAACAACAAGCTGGTGATGGTGCGCGTGGTGTCTGTGGCGAACTCAATCGTTGAACCGGGCACACCCTCTTGCAAGTTTTGGCAGCACTGTGTGTTCGATGGGTGGGTGTAGACGATGAGTTTGCGACGGTTGATTTCATCCATGATGGGTGCAAACGCTTTGTCGCCTAGCCACTTGCCGTTGTAGCTGGTGAGCATGGCGATGCCGTTGGCTTTGAGCACATCGCAGCTGTAGGCAATTTCGGCCAATGCACCATCGACATCGAGCATGGGCAGTGTGGCAAAGAAGCCAAACTGATTCGGGTAGTCGCGCGCGAGTTGTGCGCCGTATTCGTTGCTGATGCGCGCCATGCTGCGCATGGTGGCCACATCGCCAAAGCCCGCGGCAGGTGTAGTGGGTGAAGTGAGGGTGTACGTCACACCGGCTTTGGCCATGTCGTCCATGGTTTTGTTGAGTGACCAGTTGCGTGCGGGTGGCTCGGCCAGTTTGCGCGCTTCTAACTCTTTCAAGAACGCAGGTGCCCACACATGGTGATGCACATCGACCAAGGGACGTTTAGCCGCTGCAGGCAAGGGCGCGTCTTTGGAGGTGGTCGCACACGAGGGCAGCACGGTTGCCGCTGTGGCCGTGAGCAAACCGGTTAGAAAGCTGCGGCGTGGTGCGCAGTGGTTGCAAGCACTGTCGGTGGTGGCGTGAAACATCAAAGTCTCCTGTTGGAATCGTTTATTGCGTGAAGTCCACGCGCGTGGCCAACTTTTTGTTCATCGCGATTTCGTCCGCAATGACTTTGCTGAACTCGGCGGGTGTCGAGCCGACGGTGGCAAAACCTTGCTCAGCAAATGCGCGTTTGATGTCAGGCTCTTCCAAGAGTTTGCTGACCTCGTTGCGCATGCGTGCCACGTGCTCAGCTGGCACACCCGCTGGAAACCAAAAGCCATACCAAGGGGTGTAAACAAAGCCCTTGACCGCGGCTTCATCAATCGTGGGTACGTCGGGTAGCTCACTCCAACGTTTGCGTGCCGTGATGGCCAAGGCCTTGAGCTTGCCGGCTTTGACCAAGGGCAGCACGGCGGTAGGTGCACCAATCACAAAGTCAATGCGACCCGCGACCAAATCGTTGAGGGATTGACTCACACCTTTGAAGGGCACATGCGTCATCTTCACATCGGCACTGGTACATAAAAACTCGGCGGCAAAGTGCATCACATTGCCCACACCACCAGAGCCAAAGGTGTATTTGCCGGGGTTGGCTTTGGCATCAGCGAGTAACTCTTTCAAGTTTTTCACAGGCAAGTCAGGGCGTGCGGCCACCACAAAACCCACGCTGTTGGCCACCAAGGTGATGGGCGCGAAATCTTTGATGGGGTCGTAAGACAAGCTGGGCGACACCACCGGCAAGCTGGCGTGGCTAGATGAGGTGTTGAGCAGCGTGTAGCCATCAGGCGTTGATTTGGCCACCGCATCGGTGCCAATGGCACCACCCGCACCGGCGCGGTTGTCAATCACCAAGGGCTGGCCCAAGCTCTGTGTCAAACGAGGGGCGAGGGTACGACCAATGAAATCCATTGGCCCGCCCGCGGCGTAGGGGATGACCATCTTGATGGGGTGATTCGGGTAGTCGCGTGGGGCGCTGGTTTGCGCGCTCGCATGCCATGCGAAGAAACAGACGCCTATGGCACCTAGAACTCTTAATAACCGCATCGCTCACCCTTTCACACTTACAACAAAAGTGAATGGGCGGATACTAGCGAGAGGTCTGAAGCGTGTGAGTCACCATGGCTACACGAGGGGCATGGTCTGAGTAGTTACCCGAGGTTAAGGCGCGGCGAATTGCTCCGTGCCCACCATGCCAATCTTGGTCAGGCCTTGACGTTGCGCGCTGGCCAACACACCGGCCACGGCTTCGTACTTGGCTTTGCCTTGCGCTTTGATGTGCAGCTCGGGTTGTGGTTCTTGAGCTTTGGCCTCTAACAGCAGTGCGTCGAGTGCCGCGCGGTCTGCCAAGGGCTTGCCGTTCCAGTTGACCACGCTGCGGGCATCCACTTCGATGCGAACCACGTTGGGTTTCTTGGTTTGTGGTGTGGCGCTTTGCGGCATGTCGAGGTTGACCGAATGCAGCTGCACAGGGATGGTGATGATGAGCATGATGAGCAGCACCAACATCACGTCAATCAGCGGCGTGGTGTTGATGTCCATCATCACTTCGGGTTCGTCTGTGGTTTGCAGATTCATTGCCATGTTTATTTCCCCTGCGGCGCTGTGGTGGCAAGACCCTGTGGGTCTGTGACGAACCTCACCTTGGTCAGTCCCGCCACTTGCGCGGCATACAGCACGCGGCCCACGGCTTCAAAGTCTGTCTTGGCATCGCCACGAATTTGCACTTCCGGTTGAGGTGTTTTCTCTGCCAAGGTTTGCAGCTGCTTGATGAGGTCTGCATTGCTGCGTATGGGCGCGTCATACAAATAGGCTTGGCCTTGCGCGTTGACCGACAAGATGATGTTGTCAGGCTTGGTCTCGCGCGGCTGCTGCACTTCATGCGGCAGCTCCACTTTGACGGAGGTGGTCACCACCGGAATGGTGATGAGAAAGATGATGAGCAGCACCAGCATCACGTCCACCAAAGGCGTGGTGTTGATGGTGGTCAACAGTTCATCGTCACCCTCGCTGGGGCCTAAGTGCATGGCCATGGTTTACTTCTGTGCCGAACCCAGCAACACGGCGTGCAAGTCAGCGCCAAAGGCGTGCACCTCTTCCATCGCCACTTTGTTGCGGCGCACCAACCAGTTGTAGCCCAACACCGCTGGCACGGCCACGGCCAAACCAATGGCTGTCATGATGAGTGATTCGCCCACAGGTCCTGCCACTTTGTCGATGCTGGCTTGGCCTGACATGCCAATCTTCACCAGCGCGTTGTAAATGCCCCAGACCGTGCCGAACAAGCCGACGAAGGGGGCCGTGGAACCGACCGTGGCCAACACGGCCAAGCCATCTTGCATGCGGCTTTGCACGTTGTTCATGGCGCGTTGGATGCTCATCGTCACCCAATCATTGAAGTTGATGTTGCCCAACAAGCCGGTGTGCTTGCCTGCGCTCTCCAAACCTTTTTCAGCGATGAAGCGAAACGGGCTGTCGACCTCTAAACCATCGGTGCCTTGGCGCACATCGCCTGCGTTCCAAAAGTTGTTTTGCGCCGTTGCGGCATAGCGCATCACACGGTTTTGCTCTGCCAGTTTGGTAAAGATGACATACCAACTGCCCATGCTCATGATGACCAAAATCAGCAGCGTGGCTTTCGCCACCACATCGCCTTGAGCCCACAAGGCCGACAAGCCATAGGGGTTCTCAACGACTTCTTCAGCGAAAGCACTGGCGCTCAAAGCCAAGGTGCTCAGTGCCGCTGCGGTGCGTGTGAAGGTGTGTTGCAACATGGGTGTTTCCTTTTTTCGATGCAGCGCTTATTCCAAGCGCCATTTGTATTGAATGGTGGACCAGCTTTGTTCTGGCTTGCCGTCCACGGTGCCGGGGCGGAATTGGCATTTCGACAGCGCGTTGCGTGCGGCTTCGTCCAAGCGCGTGAAGCCGGATGATTTTTCAACGTCGGCTTGCAGCACTTTGCCGTCTGCGCCAATCAAAAACTTCAAGGTGACTGTGCCTTCCTCTTCCATGCGGCGTGACGCGCTGGGGTAATCGGGCTTGGCGCAATGGGCACCTGGCTGAATCACGGCACCGGTGCGAATGGCTGGTGCCGCGGGGGCTGCCGCAGGAGGCGTGTTGGTTTGGGTGATGGTCGGTGCGGTGCTGGTAGGGGCAGGGGGCGGCGGTGCAGGTGTTTTGGGCGGTGGCGTTTTAGGCGCTACGGGTGCGGGAGGTGGGGCTTCGGACATCAGCACCGCTTCGACCGTGTTTTCGGTCATGCGCACCACCTTGCGTGCCAAGCCTGATGAAATGGCCCACAACAGCAACGCGTGCAACAGCACCACCAAGCCAATGCCGGTGAGGTGTTTGCGAGGAGTGCGCTGACGTGCGGCGTAAGGAGAGGCCGCAACCAGAGAAGAAGGCGAGTGAGACAAACGAGGACGCTCTGAAAGTTTCACTGATTTTAGGTGGGCTGCATGTCACGCTGTATGCAGCCTGTGTAAAGCCATGCGGCCTTTGCGCAGCGGCAAAGGCCGTGTCAGGGTTTAGACCTGCTTCATGCCGCCTTTGATTTTGCCGCCGCGTTCGATTTCGATTTCGCCATACGTCACATCGCCAGTCACCTTGCCGGTGTTGCGCACGATGAGCACGTTTTTGCTGGTGATGGACTCGTTCAACTCACCTTTGACGTCGATGAAGTCGGCTTCTGTGGTGCCTGTGACCACGCCCGATGCGCCAATGAGCACATCTTTGGCGACCAAATCGCCTTCCACCGTGCCCGAGATGATGGCTTGGTTGGGGGCGCTGATGGAGCCTTTGAACACCACGCCGGTGCCAATGAAAATGCTTTTATCTTTTGTGCCTTCGCTCATGGGGTGGTCTTTCTAAAAGATGAACTGGCGCGAGTTTATATTGATATTGTTAATATTTTCAATTAAATACGTCAAATGGCGTATGCATCATCTTTATCAGATGAAAATAGATGCCTATGAAAGTCGTTGTTGTTGCCAATCCAAAAGGCGGGGCAGGTAAATCCACCCTCTCAACCAATATTGCAGGTTACTTTGCGTCACAAGGCCATCAGGTCATGCTGGGCGATGCGGACACGCAGCAGTCGTCTAAGTTTTGGCTTAGCCAGCGGCCAGAGACATTGCCGCCCATTTCAACGTGGGAATATCAGCCCGATTTGGTGCTCACCGCCAAACCACCGCGCGGCACCACCCATGTGGTGATTGACACGCCCGGTGGTATCAGCGGTTGGCGTTTGCAAGAGGTGATTGAGCGGGCTGACAAAGTCATCGTGCCCGTGATGCCCAGCGTGTTTGACATGCAAGCTACGAACGAGTTTTTGAATCAGCTGATGCAAATCACAGCCAAGTTACCCACGCAAGTGGGGGTGGTGGGCAACCGTGTGGACACACGCACTATCTCGGCTGGCAACCTGCGCCAATTCATCGAGTCTTTGCAGGTGCCTGTGTTGAGCTATTTGCGCGATACCCAGTACTACTTGCACATGGCGGCGCACGGCTTGTCGATGTTTGACATCACGCCATCGAAAGTGCAAAGAGATTTAGAGCAGTGGGCACCCATTTGCCATTGGCTTGACCAAGACTGAGTTTGTATTAAGCCGCGTTGTCCACGTAACGGCCCTTGTAGCCGTGACTGCTGTATTCCATGGCCTGAAAACCGCGGAAGTCAATTTGGCGAATGAATTCACCCGATTGTTTGTTCACCACTTTCACCGACAAGGTGCTGGATTGCTTGTCAAATGAGTAGTTCAGTTGGCTTTTGTCCATGGATTGGTTCAGGCGCTGTACCCGAACTTCTTTGTCCGCTTGAATTTCGGCGGCCACATCCACTTTTTTGACCTGCACCTCAGCTGACGCTGGCTGCGCCTTGGTCACGCTGGGCTTCACGGGCGCAGCCGCGAGCGAGACAGGCGTGTGGGTGGAGGGTGTGATTGGATTCACAGCAGGACTCTGGATGTGTTCTGTTTTTAATTTTAAATACGTTTAATTTCAAGTTCAACTCAACAAACCCTCATTTCCATAAAAAAACCCGCCAGTTTTTGGCGGGTTTTTTGTTGCTTGGTACGTGATCAGTGGTTGTCTGTCAGCTGGTCCAAGATGGCTGGGTTCTCCAGTGTCGAGGTGTCTTGGGTGATCGCCTCGTTCTTGGCCAAGCTGCGCAGCAAGCGGCGCATGATCTTGCCAGAGCGGGTCTTGGGCAAGTTGTCGCCAAAGCGGATGTCTTTGGGCTTGGCGATGGGGCCAATTTCTTTGCCCACGTGGTCGCGCAAGATCTTGGCAATTTGCTTGGCTTCGTCGCCGGTGGGGCGTGGACGCTTCAACACCACGAACGCACAGATGGCTTCGCCGGTGGTGTCGTCAGGACGACCCACCACAGCCGCTTCAGCCACCAAGTCGGTGCAGCTCACCAAGGCGGATTCGATTTCCATGGTGCCCATGCGGTGGCCAGACACGTTCAACACGTCGTCGATACGGCCGGTGATGGTGAAGTAGCCGGTTTTTTCATCGCGGATCGCGCCGTCGCCAGCCAAGTAGTACTTGCCTTTGAATTCTTCTGGGTAGTAGCTCTTGACGAAGCGGTCTGGGTCACCCCAGATGGTGCGAATCATCGAAGGCCATGGGCGCTTGACCACCAAGATACCGCCTTGGCCGTTGGGCATGTCGTGACCCGCTTCGTCCACCACAGCCGCTTGGATGCCAGGGAAGGGCAAGGTGCAAGAGCCGGGAACCATGGGTGTCACGCCTGGCAGAGGGGTGATCATGTGACCACCGGTTTCTGTTTGCCAGAAGGTGTCCACGATCGGGCAACGGCTGCCGCCCACGTGCTTGTAATACCACTCCCATGCGGCTGGGTTGATGGGCTCGCCGACCGAGCCCAACAAACGCAGGCTAGAGAGGTCGAAGCTCTTGGGATGCACAGCATCGCTGGCTTCAGCCGCTTTGATGAGTGAACGGATGGCAGTTGGCGCTGTGTAGAAGATGGAGACTTTGTGGTCTTGGATCATCTTCCAGAAGCGACCAGCGTCTGGGTAAGTGGGCACGCCTTCAAACACGATTTCAGTGCCGCCCAAAGCCAAGGGGCCGTAGGTGATGTAGGTGTGGCCTGTGACCCAGCCGATGTCGGCGGTACACCAGAACACGTCGTTGTCTTTCAAGTCAAACGTCCACTTGGTGGTCAAGGCTGCGTGCAGCAAATAGCCACCGGTGCTGTGTTGCACGCCTTTTGGCTTGCCTGTGGAGCCTGATGTGTAGAGCAAGAACAGGGGGTGCTCAGCACCCACCCATTCTGGCTCGCATGTGGTGGCTTGTTTGTCAGCCAGGTCACTCAACCATTGGTCACGGCCAGAGGTCATGGCAATGTCGCCACCGGTGCGCTTGACCACCAACACGTTTTTCACGGAATCACAACCGCCCAAGCCAATGGCTTCGTCGACGATGGCTTTCAAGGGCAGATGCTTGCCGCCGCGCACTTGTTGGTCCGCGGTGATGATGGCCACGGCGCCTGTGTCTTCGATGCGGTCACGCAAAGATTGCGCAGAGAAGCCGCCGAACACCACCGAGTGAGTTGCGCCGATACGGGCACACGCTTGCATGGCGGCCACACCTTCGATGGACATCGAGATGTAGATCATCACGCGGTCGCCTTTTTTCACGCCGATGGATTTCAGGGCGTTGGCGTATTGACAAGTCTTGGCCAGCAGTTGTTTGTAAGTGGCTTTGGTCACTTCGCCGCCGTCGGCTTCGAAGATGATGGCGGTCTTGTCGCCTAGGCCTTTTTCGATGTTGCGGTCCAAGCAGTTGTAAGAGGCGTTCAATGTGCCGTCTTCAAACCATTTGAAGAAAGGTGCGTTGCTCTCGTCGAGGACTTTGGTGAAGGGGGTCTTCCAGCTCAGCAGTTCGCGTGCTTGTTCAGCCCAAAAGCCTTCGTAATCTGTTTCTGCTTTTTTGCACAAGGCTTCGTAAGCGGCCATGCCCGATACGTTGGCTTGTTTGACGAATTCAGCTGATGGCTGGTGAATGGTGATGTCGCTCATGAACCGGTCTCCTCTTATATGGCGGTATCTTTCAAAACCCTACAACTGTGAAACTGTGCTCTTACAAGGGTCTGACTTAATCGGTGCTGACAAACCCTTGGGTTAGGTGTTGCCGGCGTTTGGCATGAGTTCGTTCAAGTTCAGGTGAATCCCTAGGTGCGTGTCAATGAAGCGCCGCGCCGTGTCTTGCCAGCCGCCCAGTTCGGATTCGTAGTGCAGCAGGCCGGGGTCGTCCAGCTGGCCGTCGTTGAAGTCCAGCGTGGTGGGAAAACGCAGTTGGAAGAGTTCGTACTCGTTTTGGTAAAGCTTGGGCGCTTGTTTGGCGTTGTGCGCAATCGCTCGCAAACGACCTTGGTGACTCCAGTCGCAAAACAAGATGTTGCCCATGCGCAGCATCAGCACACATTGGTTGGGCGCGATCTTGCCCAGAATCTTGGCGTAGCTCAGCTCACCACTTGGGTCAATTTTTTGCAGCTCCACAGCCGCTTGCTCGCCCAAGGCAATCCACGCTTCCAAGATGTGGCCCGCATGGAAATACGCCTCCCAAAAACGGCGGCGGTAGGGACCAATGTCGTCTTCGGTGTGGCGCAAGATCTCAAAGAACGCGTCCATGGTGCGGCTGGTCAACCAGCGGCTGGCGGTCTCTATCGCTTCTCGGCGCACGCCCAGCCAGCCTGCGTGGTTGTGGCGCGGGTCGCCCAAGGTGCGCAGCAGCTCTGACAGCAGCGCATTCTTGATGTCTTGCGGTGGGTTGCGGTCAAACCAAGGCGAGAGCAGGCTGTAGGCAAACTCATCGCGGCACAGCGGGTAGCGCAGGCGCTGCGTGGGCTTGCCGATGTCGTGCATGGCCCATTCGCACATGCGCTTGACATAGCCCATGGTGCTGCGAACTTCTTCAGGCGCTTGCAAGGCTTCTAAAAACGCTTGTTTGCAAAAGTTGTTCAGCCAAAAGCCTTGGGTCAGCGCGTGGCGCTCTTGCCACTGCGCCAGTGTCTTGTCGGCGGGCATGCCCAGAATGTCATTGGCCACATGCACGGGGCCATTCAGCGGGTCCAGCACATCAAGGGTGGTGATGAGCCGCTCTAGGCCATTGGCTTCGGTCTCGGACAGCGAGGCCAACACGCGTGGGTCCAAGAAGAACGCGCGTGCTGTGTGGGCCAACTTTAAGAACACCGGGTTTTCTGGGTTAAAGCCTTGCAAATAGGTGTGCAGCAAACCACGGCCCCACTTGAGCGGGCGGCGAGAGGCCAGTGCCTCGGGCACCGCCACCTCAAAGTAGCGGTCAGTCAGCGGTGTGTGGGTGTGCAGGCCACGCTCAGCGTCCAGCCACAGCGCGTAGGGAATGTGTCGCCAATCGCGCTGGCGTGGTGCGGTGCTGTTGGGCGCAAACTGCACGCGCTCAAACGCGCTGTAGGTGCGCTCGCCTACGGTGCGCAAGTCTGGGTCTTTGCCAAAGCCGCCGCCGCGCTTGGTGCGCGCGGCGTGAGCCAGTTGGTCAAAGTCTTGCGGCAGGGGGGCGAAGTACTCGTGCATGTGTTTAGCGGACGGTCTCTTGCATCTTCTTCAAGGTGCTGCTCGGGCCTTTGGCTGCGCCCGTTTCGGTGGGCTGAAACGCCAACACAAAGCGCAGCTCCACACGGCGGTTTTGTGCGTCGTTGTCTTTGCTGGTGGGGCGCTCGTCGGCGTAAGAGCTGATGCCAAACACCGGCTGCTCGCGCTCGTTACGGTAGCTTTGCATGCCTTCAGAGCCCAGCACTTTGTACACCGCGCGCGCACGGTCCAGGCCCAAATGCCAGTTGTTGTAATCGCCACGGTGCAGCGGCACCGAGTCGGTGTGGCCTTCGATCAGGATGGTTTCAATCTCCACCTGTTGTGGGTTGGGCGGGCAGTCATCGGGCAGGCGGCGGCGTTGTGAATAGATGTAGCAAGGCAGCACCTGCTGCAGCTGCTCGGCCGATTGGCGCAGCGTGCGCACGCCCAAGCTTTCTAGCTCGGCGCTACCACGCGCAAACAAGGTGTCGGCTGGCAAGCTGATGACGCCTGACACTTGGTTGATGGTCACAGGCACACCTGCGTTTTGAAGCTTGGTGCCAATGGTGTGCACCACGGTGGCCAGCGGGTCGGCGGGGGTCTCGGGCGGCTGCTCGGGCTTGCGTGAGAGCAGCACCATCACCATCACGATGAAGATGAACAGCAGACCAATCATCAAGTCACTGGCCGAAGCCATGTAACCCGACTCTTCCACCTGCTCGTTGGTGGCTGCGGTGTTGCGGCGTGTTTTGATGAACATGTTTTACGCGTTTAGCTTTGACTTTTAGGCTTTAAGCCTTGGGTGGCAAAGCGTCGATGAACTCGTCCAACACTTCTTCCAGGTTGGTGATGCTGCCGCTGAGCTGATTCACCGCGCTGGCCAAGTGTTGGTCCATCTTGGTGTGCAGGTCGGCAATTTGCGTGCTGTAGCCCGACACACCTTGGGTCAGTGCATCCACCGTGCCGGTGAGTGCTTTTTGTGCGTCTTGCAAATGCGTACGCACATGGCCCAGCGCTTCTTCGGCAGACACCGCGCTTTGTTTGAGCGTGTCCACGGTTTGGCCGAGCGCTTGGTTCATCGGAATCAACGCGTCTTTGAAGTCGGTGGCCGCTGCACGCTGCAAGCCCACCGCGCCTTCGATGGCGTTGGCGCTGTCTTTGAACTTCTCTGCCGTTTGGTCAATGCGCTCCACCGTGCCTTGCAAGCCCGACATGGCGCCTTGCACCGTTTGCACGGTTTGGCCCAAGTTGCCTAACAGGGTTTCGAGTTGTTGCGTGCCGGTTTGCCCCATCGCGCTGGCGCGTGCCAATGACGCATCCAGCTCAGTGATGGTGGTGCGTGTGTTCTGAATGGTTTGCGACAACGTGCCCACCGCATCCCCAAACGAGGCGAGGCCCGTGGAGATGCCTTGTGTCAATGTTTCGCCCGCTTTGCTCAGTTCCACCGCGGCTTGGCTGCCTGCGTTGCCAAAGCTTTGGCTGGAGGTTTGAATGCTGTCGGCCAGTTGGGCCAACTTGTCAAACGCGGGTTGCATATTGCGTGAAAGGGCGTCGCCAATCGCGTTGGCAAAGTCGCCCTCAAAGCGGCGCAGTTGGCTCACTTGTGAACGGTTCTCGTCCAAGATGTCTTGGAACAACGCCAGCTGCATGCGCACGCTGGCTTCGGCTGCGTTGTCCGGCACCTTGCTGCGCAGCGTGTGGCACAGGGTGTCGATGCTGGACTGCAAGTTTTCCAAGGCAACTTTGGCGCGCCAGTTCCACGCCAGCGAACACAACAAACCTGCGATGGACGTGATGAACTTGCCGCCCGCCGTGGCGATGAGCGACTGCAACGCTTGGTCTTGCTGACGTGCCGACACATCAAGCGCATTGAGTGCCAAGCCCGCTTGTTGCAAAGCCACCGCCAAAAAGATGAAGGTGCACATCAAACCAAAACCAATCAACAAATTGGGCATGGTCTCGAACAAGGCCAAGTTCATGCGGCCACCGAGCACGCTGCGCACCGTCCATGTGTCGGCGTGGCTGCGAAAGCTGTAACTGCTGCGTGTGCCTTGGTTTAAGTTGTGATTAGGACCGTGCTGGCTGGGCAGGTCAATCAAGCCGGCCTCTGTTTCGCGCAGCAAAAACTTCAGCTCGTTGTCACTGGTTTTGGTTTCAGCCAAAGCCAGCGCTTCGCGGCTGCTGCCTTTGTGTGCGCCGAGTCGCGCATCCAGCGCCACCACCTCGGCACGCACTTGGCGAATGCGCGAAGCCCACACGCCGAAGCTGATGAGCGAGAACACAAAAATCACGGCCGCAATGGCCAGTGGCACAGCCAATTGTTCGAGTTGGGCGAGGTATTGATTCATAAGCATGTCTCTATTGTGAACAAGTCTGAGGCATTACTTGCCAAGTGCGGTGCAAGCTGTTGTTCAGTCGCCCAAACCACCACTGCGCAACACGCGTCGCGCACACCCATTCCACAGCACGCCCAGCTGCGGCGCCCACAGCGTCAGGCGCTGGCGCGCACGGGTGAGGCCGGTGTACACCAGCTCGCGGGTGAGCACGGGTGACTCTTGTGCGGGTATCACCAGCAACACATGCGTGAACTCCGAGCCCTGCGATTTGTGCACCGTCATGGCAAACACGGTTTCCACACTGTCCAGGCGCGAGGGCATGACCCAACGCACGCCGCCATCCACTGCAGGGAAGGCTACGCGCAACACGCCGTCAGGCCCGGGCAGGCACAGACCAATGTCGCCGTTCATCAGCTCTAGCGCGTAGTCGTTGCGCGTCACCATCACGGGGCGACCGATGTACCAAGGGCTTTGGCCCAAGCCCAGTGCGTGCTCGACGTGTGCGTTGAGCTGCACCACGCCCAGCGGGCCTTCGCGCACCGCACACAACACGCAAAACTCGGTGAAGGCTTTGAGCAACGCCACCGCTTGTGCATCGCTGCACGGTGCGGCTGGTGCGGTTTTGCTGGGTCGGTGTGTGTCTAGCAACGCCAGCCAGTTGCGCCAACCGTAGCGCAAGCCCACGGCCAGTTTGGGGTCGCTGGCGCTGGTCAGTTGCAGGCGTGTCACGTCGGGTTCTGCGGCATCACCTTCAATCGTTTGTTGCAAAGGCAGCGTCGCTAGCCAATCGGGCGCGGCGTTCCACAGTGCTTTGAGGGCGGGCGTGTTGTCGGCCACATCCGCGTTCACGGTGCGTGCCCATTGGCCAATGCCACTCTTGGCATCGAAGCGGTGGCTGTGAATGAGCGTGACGGTTTGGTGCTGCAACAAAGTGCCCGTGCACAGCTGCGACATCACCGCACCGGCTTCCACCGAGGCCAGTTGATCTCTGTCGCCCAGCAAGATCAAGCGTGCGGAAGGTGGCACGGCTTGCAGCAAGTGGGCCATCATCTCTAAGTCAATCATCGACGCTTCGTCGACCACGACCACGTCGGTGGCCAGCTGGTGCACTTGCGATGATTTGCTATTCGTTTGCAACAAGCGGTGCAGCGTTTGCGCTTGGGTGGGGATGCGCGCTTGTACATTGGCTGGCATTTGGGTGAGTGCGTTGCTGATGGACTCGGTCAAACGCGCCGCGGCTTTGCCCGTGGGCGCGGCGAGGTGAATTTGCAATTCGTTTGAAGACGTGCCCACCAAAAGCGATAGCAGCTTCACCACCGTGGTGGTCTTGCCCGTGCCGGGCCCGCCGGTGATGAGCGTGATTCGGTTTTGCGCGGCCACCTCGCAAGCGAGGCGTTGCATGTCGGGCTCGCCGTTGTTGGTGGGGGTGAACAACGCATCCAAGCGCTGCTGCAAATCTGCAGGCACGTCGCAGGGCAACGCCAAACGCTGCGCAATGTTTTGACGGATGTTTTGCTCAGCCGTCCAAGCGCGGCGTAAATACAAGCGCGCACCTTTTGATGCGTCACCTTTGTCGTCGGTCAGAACCAAGGGGCTGGCATCGCCCTGCGTCCAAGGTAGCGTGCTTGCGGCAAGGTGCAAGTCTGCGGGCAGGGCGGCAACTTGTTCATCACTCCAGCCCAGCAGTGCTGCAGCTTGGTTTTGCAAAGTGGCGAGGTCAAGGCACGCATGACCGCGGCCCCATTGATGGCTGGTCAGCGCTGCCAGCCACAGGTGGCGTGGGTCATCGCTGGGTTGTTTGCTGTGCAGCAAGTTAGCCAGCGATTTGTCCAAGCCCGTTAGGGGCGTAGATTGGGCCCATGTTGCTTGCAACAGCGGTGACAGGGCGGCGGCTTGGCTCATGCGGCCACGCGTTGAAGCAAAGCCTCTTGCGCCAAAGTGTTGATGCTCTTGCCTTCGGCTTGCGCGACGATGGCCAGTTTTTCGTGCAGCTCGGTAGGAATGCGCAAATTGAACTTGCCCGAGAAGTTGCGTCGCGGCTCAATGCCTTTTTCGCGGCAGACCTCTAAAAACACCGCGAGTGATTTTTTAAATTCAGCGCGCAGTTCTTTTGGGTTCTTGCCGTAAAAATCTGCGCCGCCCGTGAGACCCAAGATTTCGCCTCTGAACATGTCCAGCTCTGCGTCGTATTCAATCTTGGCGTTGTAGCCGTTGTAGGTCATCAAATTCATGGTGCGACTCCGTGTTGCTCAAACCATTTGCGAATGCTGGCGACAGCACCTTTGTCCGTATCGGGCGAGGGGTGTGGTCGATGAAATACACGGACTTCATCAAACAGCACCACCGCGATCCGGCTACCTTCTCGTTCGCTGATGTCTGCGCCAAGCTCTATCAAGAGTGCTTCAATGTCGCGCCATTGGATGTTGGCGCTGACAGGACGGGCGTAAATGGCGTCTAAGGTTTTTTGGTGTTTTCGCTTCATTTCGATGGTACCAGTATTTGGTACTGGATGCATGTGACGGATGAAACGAATTGTTTGGTTTGTGGTTTTGCTTCAGTGCTGGTGTCGCTTGGGTTTTTTACAAGCCATTTGCAAACAAAGCATCCAAGGCCTCAATCAACGCCTGCGGTGGCCGATGCAAATGCACGCCTGCACCTTCGGCGTGAATACCGCGCAAGAACAGGTATACCGCACCGCCCATGTGTTGGCCGTAGTCGTAGCCGGGCAGGCGTACCTTGAGCAAGCGGTGCAGCGCCAAGGTGTAGAGCACGTATTGCACGTCGTAGCGTTTGTGCAGCACAGCGTCTTGCAGGGTGTTGGGGTCGTAGCTGGGTAGTTTGTTCGACTTGTAGTCCACCACCCAATAGCGGCCATCGTGCTGTAACACCAAGTCCATCGAGCCGGTGAGCATGCCTTGCATCACACGCGTTTGCAGCGCAGGGCGGGGCGTGCCTTCCAACACATGGCTTTGAATGAGTTGGTCTAGCGTGGTGGCGCTCACGTGGTTCACTTCTAAGTTGAACTCCATCTCGGGCCACATGTGCTCGGTGCTGAGTTCGCACAGCGTCAAAGGTGCTGCGTTGAGTTCGGTCAGTGGCAGCGGCGTTTGCACCACGGCTTGCAGCCACGGCTCTAGTTGTGCACGAGGTGCGTCGTCGAGTTGCAACCAACTGACTTTGCGCTGTAGCAAGTTGGCCCACGCTTGCTTGGCCCACTCGGGCGCTTGCGCATTGGCCACGGGCCAATTGTTTTGTGACAGCCATTCCAGCAAGTCGTGCAGTAGCGTGCCGTAGCGCGCACCGGCGGGGAAGCTTTGCCATGCGCTGATGCGCTCGGGTTCTGTTGTAGGCGTGGTCACCGCATCAGGCTGCATGTCCGAGGTGGCACCCATGATGGCATCCGTGATGGCATCCGCCACCGCTTCGTCGCGTTTCGATTCAGACACCAGCCCGCGTGTGATGGCGCTAAAGCTGGCCGTCCACCACAGGCTGTGGTGGGCGCGTGTGGGTGTGAGGGCGTCTTTGGGTGCACTGATGGCAGCGGGGGCTTGGTAACTGATGTGTTGCAACGCTGGCAATGCAGCCACTTGGATGTGCGCGCATGTGCCCCACAAGCTGTGCAGCTGCTTGCTCAAATCGCCACGCGCTTCGCGTTTGAGGAGTAGCGACAAGGCGCTGCGTTTCAATTCGGTTTTAGCGGTGGCTTTGCTCACATCATTTTTGGTTTCGGCCACGCCCATCCACAAGCCACGTTGCGCACGCGTGAGGGCCACGTACAGCAAGCGCATGTCTTCTTCCACCGAGGTGGCTTCTGCGTCGCTGTCGTCATCACCTTCGTCGCTTTTGTCTTCATGTGCGAAGTTGGTCTTGGCCTTTTTCTCCACCGCAAACGCACCTGCAAACGGCACAAACACCAGCGGGTACTGCAAGCCCTTGCTCTTGTGATACGTGATGACTTTCACGCACAAGGCATCGGTTTCTAGGCGCGCTTGTTGCGCATCGCTGTCGTGGTGTTGGCTTTGAATTTGTTCGCCTAGGTAGCGCACCAGTGCGTGTTCGCCTTGCAGACTTTGTTCGGCGTGTTGCAGTAGTTCGCCCAAGTGCAACAGGTTGCTCAGGCGACGTTCACCATCGGGCTGGGCCAACATGCGCTGCGCCACGTGCTGGCTGTGTAGCCACTGGTGCAGCATGGGCAGTACGCCGTGTTGTTGCCACAAACTGTGCCATTGGTGGAATTGCTCTAGCAGTTGTTCCCACTGTGCTTCGTCTTCGGCCGTGGCCAGCACCTCGTGCAAGTCCAGCGCCCACAAACGGCTGCCCACGGCCGCACGCACCCAACCGGTTTGTCGAGGCGACGCCACCGCGCGCAACAAGCGCCACAAGTCGGTGGCCTCGGTCGATTGGTACACGCTGGTGTGGTCCGACAAATACACGCTGGGAATGTGTCGCGCGCGCAAAGCGTGACGCACCGCATCGGCTTGCTTTTGGCTGCGCACCAGCACGGCCATGTCGCCCGGCGTGGCTGCGCCTTTGTTCAACAAGTCAGCCATTTGGTCGGCAAACACTTCTGAGGTGTGGTGCAAGTAGCTGGCGCTGCTCACCACATCTGCCTCGCCTTGCACGTGCATTTGCCACACGGTGAAGGGGGGGCGCTCTTCGCCATTCACCACCAGTGCAGGTTCTTTGCCTTGGGCCGACACTTCCACAAACGCAATCTCGCCTTGGGCTGATGCAAACGGTTGCTCGGTTTGCATGAACACATGGTTCACCGCTTTGACCAATCCCACGCTGGAGCGGTGGTTGCCGGTGAGGGTGTGCAGCGCGTCGTTGTTCGTGGCTTGCGCATCGTTGCGCGCTTGCAAGTACGTGCCCAAGTCTGCACCACGGAAACTGTAGATGGCTTGCTTCGGGTCGCCAATCATCACCAGTGCGTTGGCCTCTGCGCAGGCGTCTGGCGCATAGATGCGGTTGAGCGTGCCGTACTGCCACGGGTCGGTGTCTTGAAACTCGTCCACTAAGGCCACAGGGTATTGCTGGCGAATGGCGGTGGCCAATCGGCCATCATCGGCCATCACGGCGTGATGCAGGTTTTGCAACAGGTCGGAGAAGTCAAACGCGGCGCGTTGTGTTTTGGCTGCCTTGTAGGCTTCGCCCACCGCGTATGCGGCGTGGAGGGCAATGTGTTTGTCGGTGGTGGGCTTGGCGTCAAACAACGCCACATAGGTTTGCATCGCCGCGAAGAAAGCAAAGCCTTCGGCCTCGGTCCAACCTTTGTCTTGCAAAGCTTGGGTGGTGAAGCGCTCCAGCACTTTGAATTCTTCTTTGCTGATGTGTGCCTTCGCGCTTTGCGTGACCCACGCTTGCAGCGCTTTGAGCCAGTTGGCAAAGTAGTCGGCACGCAAGCCTTTGATTTTTTTCTGAGCACCTGCTTCTTGCAGGGCTTGCAAGGTCGCATCACTCCAGGCCTCGCGCGCAGCCAGTGCTGCAGCTTCTACCTGCGCTTGCCACGCCATGTGCGTGTCTATGGCTTGTGCGGGTGTGATGTCGGGTGCGACTACCTCGCGTGGTTTGCGCTCTTGTTCTTTCCACATCTCGCTCAAGGTGCTCAGCAGCTTGGCTGGGTCTTGGCCGATGAGGGGCGTGATGTGTTGCAGCGTGTCACCGCTGAGTGGGTAAAACCATTCGCGCCAATAGTCTTGCACCAGCGTGAGTTTGAGTTGGTCTGCGTTCTCGAGCCGCGTTTGCTCAAACAGGTTGTGGCTCTCTAGCGCGTGCTGCGTGAGCATGCGGCGCGACCACCCGTGAATGGTGTAGATGGCGGCATCGTCCATCCACTCGGCGGCGCAGTTGAGCTGCAAAGCGCAGCGTGGCCACAGCGCTTTATCAAAGCTGTCACGCAGTGTTTCTAAAAATTCATCCACTTTCAGCGAGATGGGGAAGTCGCGGCCCTGCGCGCTCAAGTCAAAGTAAGTGGCGGCTTGGCTCAGGCGTGTGCGAATGCGCTCGCGCAGCTCGGCGGTGGCGGCGTCGGTAAACGTCATCACCAAAATTTGTGGGGGCAACAAAGCCTCGGTGCGTTCGTGGCCTAACACCAATCGCAAATACAGCGCAGCGAGCGTCCATGTTTTGCCGGTGCCTGCGCTGGCCTCTATCACTTGGCGGCCGTGCAGCGGCAGGGTGTGTGCGTTGAGGGCCTTCATGCGTCAGCCTCCTCGGCGCTGTCGGCATTCAGGTGAATCACCTTGGCGGCTTTGAACATAGGTTCGTACAGGCGAGTGGCCCAATGGTTCAGGCTTGCTTCAATCTCTTCAAAACTGGTGAATACACGTTGCAGGGCGGGTGAGCCTGTGTATTCGCCGCTCTTGCCGAAGCCGCCTTCAAACGCCGTTTGCGCTTTGCCCATCGGGTCTTTGCTGCCGCTGTACACGCCCATCACAAACGCGCAGGCGGTTTTGGCGGCCACAGGCAGAGGCTGTGTCCACGCTTCTAAATAGGCATCGCACAGGTTTTGCAAATGCGCTTGTGCCGTGTCTGTTTCGATGGGCTTGAGTTCGATGGCCGCATCAAACCCAATTTGCACGCTGGTGGTGGGCGTGCCACTGGCACACGCGGCCAAGTGGTGCAGCCACAGCTGGCTGAGTGTGTCGACGCGAGAAATTTGGTTTTCTTTTTTGCCTTCGGTCACCGCGCCTGGACGCAGGGCCACTTGTAGCCACTGTTGCCCCGAGCCATGCGCTTTGCCGTTGGTGTGCCACATGGTTTGGCCGTTGGCCCACTCGGCACTCAGGTGCGTGTGGCCCAGTTGCCAGTGTGCGGATTGCACGCGCAAGGTGTTGGGCCACTTGGCTAGCAACACATCTAATTGTTCGCGCAGTTTTTCGCGGTCGTTCTCAAACAGCTGTTGCTGCGCTTCGCCAAAACCGGCCAAGGCCAGTTGCCCACTCAGGCGCAGTTGGGCGATGGCTTGCTGGGCATCGTCGGCTTGTGCAATGCGTTGGTTGAGTTTGTATTTTTCTAAACCGTCCAGAGAGAAAGGTTCATCTTCCTCGGCGGCTTCTTCGGGTTGGTCTAGGCGCAAGCGCAAACGGTCTACCAAAAACACGTCCACGGGTTGACGCAGCAAACGCTGCAAATGTTGCAGTGTCAGCTCGGTGGGTGCTGCGTCATTCGTCGCTGTTGCCGCAGACGGAGTAGAAGACGACAGCAACGCACGCTGCCAATCATCCGCATAGGTTTCAAAGCCGGAGCCTTGCGTGAAGTACTTGGGCGAAAACGCTTGCAGCGGCTGCAACGGCGCAACACACGCGGGCGTAGGCTCGCCCTTGTCATTGCGCTGCGTCCACACCGCATTGAGGTAGTCCATCAGCTGTGCCACCAATACCGAGGGTGGTTTGATTTCGTGGTCCGTCGTGCGCCGTCCTTGCCAGCTGATGTAGAGCTTTTCGCGGGCCGACAACAACGCTTCTAAAAACAAATATCGGTCGTCTTCGCGGCGTGAGCGGTCGCCTGCGCGCCAGTTTGATTGGGTGCTGCCTGCGTGTGCGGCGTCGCTCATCAAATCAAAGTCGCGCGGGGTTTGGCTGCGCGGGTAGTCGCCATCGTTCATGCCCAGCAAGCACACACACTTAAACGGGATGGAGCGCATGGGCATGAGCGTGGCGAACTGCACGCCACCGCCAAAGAAGCGGCGTTGCATGGCGGGCTGTTGCAGTTGAGCCATCCAGTGTTCGCGCACCACCACCAGTGGCAGTGGGCTGTCGAGGCGGGCCAGTTGACATTCGGCCAGCCATGTTTCTAGCGGGGCCATGACGCGTTCAATCAAACGCTCATCGGCTTCGTCGCTGGGCTTGAAGAACAAGGCCACGAGTTGCTGCAACACCGCCACCCATTCGCTGGGTGTGTGGTCTTGGCGCAGTTTGAGCAATGCAATTTGTGTGTGGCGCAGCCATTGCAACAGGCCATCGACCACGCGTGCATCTAGCCCGCCCACGCCTGCTTGCGGCAGTGTGTCGGCCCACGGTGTGGCGAGGTCGTCGCTCGCACCCGTGGCGTAGCCCAGCAGCAAACGCTCGATGCCAAACAGCCAACTGTTTTGGTTGGCGTCGGCCATGTCGGGTGCAATGCCCCACGGTTTGCGGTGTGGTGCGTCTAGGCCCCAGCGCACGCCGGCGTCGGCCAGCCAAGTGTCGAGCTGGGCCACGTCGTGTTCTTCTAAGCCGAAGCGTTCACGCACGGCGGCCACTTCAAACAGGCTTTGCCACTCCACCCGTGTCACGCGCAGTTGGGGCAGTTGCAGCAGGGTATCGAGCGCTTGCACCAAAGGCTCGGTGCGCGGTGTGGTGTCGGCCACGGTGTAGGGCAGGTGGCGCGGGTCATGGCTGGCGAAGCGGCCAAACACTGCATGGATGTGCGGTGCAAAGTTGGCCATGTCGGGCACCATCACCATGATGTCGCTGGGCTTTAGGTTTTTATCCGCATCCAGCCACGCCAGCAAGCGGTCGTGCAGCACCTCGACCTCGCGCTGGGCCGAGTGCGTTTGCACAAAGCGCACGCTGGTGTCGTCTGCGGGCACGTCGGTTAAGTGGTTGGGCAGCGGCGCGAGGTTGAGCAAGGACGACTGCAAGTGCTCCAACATCGTCGGCTCGCGGCCTTCGTCGGTGGCTGTGTCTGCGGGGTCAACAAACACATCCACGCGGTTGAACTGGCCTTTGTATTGGTCTACGTCGTCAAAGCCATCGAGCAAGTGCAAATAGTCGCGGCCATGTTTGCCCCATGCGGCCAGCAGGGGGTGCGTGTCGGTGTGCAACTTGTATTGATCGGCTTCGCTCAACGAGCCATCGTCTTGCGGAATCGGCAAATCTTTTTTATGGGCTTGGCGTTGCTTGCTCAACTTAGCCAAGGGCACGCGGCTTTCCACCACATGACCCCAGTAGTGCTGACAGGGGTTTTGCACCAGCATGAGCACTTGGCACACGCGGCCCAAAGCGGCCAGCGCCTGCACGGTTTGCATGGGCAACGACGTCACGCCAAACACCATGATGCGATGCGGCACACCCGCAGGGCGTTGGCCTTCAGGCAATGTGGCCATCTTGGCCATGAACGCCTCGTGCACTTTGGCGCGTGAGCTGTAGCTGTGTTGAAGCTCGGCATTGACTTCGGCATCCGCCGCTAAGTCGTCTAGCAAATCGCGCCATAGCTCGGGCTGCCAGCTTTGTGCGGCGGGCAGGGGTGTGGCTGTGCCCGTTTGCGTGCGCAGTGAGTCTTTGTGATTGGCCCAGTCTTCTAGCCAATCGGCGCGGTAGTTTTGGTAGCCGTCTAATACGTCAGCCAGCTGCGCGGCCAGTTGGTACGCGCGGCGGTTCATGGGCGACGCATCAGCCTCGGCTTGGCCTAGGTAATTTTTCAGCGGTGCAAAGCTGGGCTTGGCCAACAAACTGGGGAGCAAACGCATGATGCGCCACACCAGTGGCGACTTGTCCAGCGGCATGTGCGCGGGCACATTGCTGGGGCCCAGCACGGCGCGGTAAATCTGCCACAGCTTGGCAGACGGCAGCTCCACCTGCGTGGCCGCGCAAATGCCTAGGTCTTTGGCCAATGCCAGCTCTAGCCAATGCTTCATGCCGTTGCTTTGCACCAGCAACACCTCGGGCGCAAGCACGGGCAGCGGGTGGTTGCGGATGAACTGCACCGCCAACTCGCGCAGACCCTCTAGCTGGTTGCTATGAAGCACCATAAAACCGGTGGCGTGGGGGCTAGACATGTGGGGCAGAACGGGCGAAAAAAGGGGCTAAATATTTGCGTAAGTCAGTGAGCATACTGGATGGCTGGGCGCAAACCATGAGCCTGCTAACCGTCGTTAAACCGACACAATAGAATTAACTTAAATTTAATAAACGAATACATGACGGTTAATTGACATGCATCTGCCGCAAATTGCCACCCTCTGCGCCCTCGCCCTAGCCAGCTGCGCCTGCTCACCGTCTGACAAGCCCCATGTCTCAGTGGCCGAAATGGCCAACCCCGCATCGGTGCACTGCATCAACGCAGGCGGCAAGCTGATCATCAAACGCACGCCGCAAGGCGAATTTGGCATGTGCAAATTGCCCTCGGGCAAGGTGTGTGAGGCGTGGGCTTTGTTTAGGGGGGAGTGTTTGTGATTGTTTTTATTAACTGAGGAGAGCTATGTTTACAAGCGCGGAAATTAATTGTGTGAAAGACTTTGCATATCTAGCAACACCTGCTATTGCCTTGGGTACGTTTTGGATTAAGTGGTACGCAGATCTCAAAATTGCTCGCTACAGGGAAACTATTGCATATATAGATAAACATGAAGCATCGTTGAAAGATGAATGGTGCACGATCCAAGCCAGTAGTACCAATTTGCAATTGGTAAGTGATGAGTTAAGTAGCTTTATTTCAAGACTGGAACTGATTTCTCATTTGATCAATAAAAAAATGTTCGAGGAAGAATTAGTCTACACAGCGTACTGGAATTACTTTGATGATCCATTAGCCATTCCTCAGATTAGAGCTTGGGTAAAGTCAAAACGAGATGTGGATGTTTCAGTATTGAAGGACTACATTGATATTTGTAAAAAATGGGATAAAAGAATAGCGCGTGAGCAAAATCGCGCGGTTCGTAATTGGAACTTATAGTCGATCCATACATAGTATTCATGATCCACGACTGATTGATTGAAGAAGGCTCAAGTAACACGCCCTCGCTCACCCGTCCACACAGGTGACCAATCTGCATCAAGGAATTGGAGTCCAGCTTCTCGTAGGCGCCTATAGGTTTCCCTTCACATCCACGGAGTCCTTTATGACCAACGCACGTCGCGCCCTTATTAAGGGTGTGATTGCAAGCGTGTGGTGTGCAAACTCAGCCAATATTGCTGTTAATCCACCGCACCAATTCACCTGCTGATCGCGCCCCTGACATACGTGCCACCTCACGCCCACCTTTGAAGATGGCCAGTGTGGGAATGCTGCGGATGTTGTGCTGCGCACCCGCGTCTTGGTGGGCCTCGGTGTCGATCTTCACCAGTCGGGCTTTAGGCTCCAATACAGCGCAGGCTTTTTCGTATTCGGGGGCCATCATGCGGCAGGGGCCGCACCACGGAGCCCAAAAATCCACCACCACGGGCACATCGCTCTTGGCAATCTGTGCGTTTAGCGCTGCGGTGTTGAGCGCGGCAGGCTGTTGGTTAAACAGGGACTGATGGCATTTGCCGCACGACAACTCTGCATTGCCGTCGAGCTTGTCCTTGGGCACGCGGTTGGTGCTGTGACAGTGGGGGCAGACAACGTGTTGGGTCATGGCAATGTCCGATCAAATAATTAAATAAGCTATTTCTAATATATTAGGGCTTGTGGGTTTGAATTCAAGCCCAAGTTGCAAGAGAGATTGAGAAGTACAGACATGAGCATGATTGAACAATATTGGCCCCTGATGGCTTTGATCGCTTGGTTTGGCTACAAGTGGTGGGCCGCCAAACAAGTGGTTCGCATGCTGCCCGAATTACGCCAAAACGGCGCGGTGTTTGTGGATGTGCGCTCGGCGGCCGAGTTTGCATCCGGCCATGCGCCGAGCAGCATCAACATCCCGCTCAACGAGTTGCCATCGCGTTTGGCCGAGCTGCCCAAAGACCGCGATGTGGTGGTGTTTTGTGCCAGCGGCTCGCGCAGCGGCATGGCCAAGATGATGCTCAAGACCAAAGGTTTTCAAAAAGTGCACAACGCGGGCACATGGGGCAATGTATGTTGAAGCAGGCGCACCATGCAGTTTGACCCAGACCAGTTGCCCTTAGCTGGCGACGAGCTAGACGTGCTGGCCCAGATGGTGGCCGCACAAGGGCAGCCGCTGCAAGCCCAAGCCATCATCGAGCTGGGCTGCGGCAATGCCCGCTTGTCTTGCAGCTTGGTGCAGCGCTATGCACAGTGCACTGTCACAGGTTTAGAAGTGGATGCCGTGCAGCACGCCAAAAACCTAGCGCGTGCGCCTGCTGGCGTCACGTTTGTGGCCGCTGGGGCACAAGATGTGCCGTTTGGTGATGCATCGTTTGACCTCGCGCTCATGCTCAAGTCGTTGCACCATGTGCCACTCGATTGGATGGACCAAGGTTTGCGCGAAGTGGCGCGAGTGCTGCGCCCCGGCAGTTTGTTTTATGTGTCAGAGCCCATCTATGGTGGTGCTTTGAATGAGATCGTGCGTCTCTACAACGACGAAGGTTTGGTGCGCCCTGCAGCACAAGCGGCCTTAGACCGTGCGATTGCCAAAGGCGAGCATTGGCAGCAAGTGGCGGAGCATCGATTTGCGCAAGCCGTGCATTACGCGAGCTTTGACGAGTTTGCCAAGCGCATGCTGTACCCCACATTTGCCGACCACGGCATTGACGAAGTTATCACGCAGCGCGTGCGTGAGGCGTTTGAGCCGCATTGCACCGCAGAGGGTGCATCGTTTGTGCGGCCCATGCATGTCAGGTTGCTAAAGCGCGCGGCTTAAACGCTGCCGCCACAAAATCAATCAACGCCTTCACCCGCACCGAGGTGCGGTGGCGTTCGGCGTAGATGGCGTAAATGTCTGCATCGGGGCTGTTGTAGTTGGGTAGCAGTTGCACCAGCTTGCCAGTCTTCACATATTTCTCCACATCCCATTGCGCGCGCAGCAGCACGCCGTGGCCGTCGAGCGCCCAGTTCAGCGCCACGCCGCCATCGTTGGTGGTGAGGTTGCCGCGAACTTTCACGCTCTCGGTTTGTTGTTCTTTGGCTTTGCCCTTGGCGGTGGTGAAGCGCCACAAGCCATAGGCTTCGTCGCCTTGGCGGATGCCAATGCAGTTGTGCTTGACCAAGTCCGACGGTGTTTTAGGTGTGCCAAATTTTTTCAGGTACGCAGGCGAGGCCACCACCACGCGCTTGTTGGCGGCGATGAAGCGCGCGATCGAGCGCGAATCGGGTGGGTTGCCGAAGCGAAAGCAAATGTCAAACGCATCGTCGCCGCTGGGCGGTGGGTTGACCGAGAGCTGCAACTGCACATCCACCTTGGGATGCAGGCGCGTGAACTGTGAAATGAGTGGCGCAATATGGCTGCGGCCAAAGCCCAAGGTGGCATTCACGCGCAGCAGGCCTTGTGGTGCAGCGGTGGCGCCGAGCAAATGAGTTTCAAGGCCTTCGATGTCGCCCATGATTTTGCGGGCGTAGTCCAAATACACCTCGCCCTCGGGTGTGAGGCCCATGCGCCGTGTGGTGCGGTTGACCAGCGCAATGCCTAAACGCGACTCCATCAACCCCAAGTGGCGGCTGACCGCTGCAGTAGAAATGCCTTGCTCGCGCGCCGCTGCACTGAGCGAGCCTGCGTTGGCCAGTGCGATGAAAAAGCCTAAGTCGGCAGGGCTGATGAGCTTGGTCATATCTTTAGCTTTAGGTTAACAATGCTTTGAATATAGCGCTGAATTTTTAACCTTGAAAAATCTACAGTTGTTTCCAACAAACAAAAGGAGACAAGCATGTTGAGCAGGTTCAAAAAGCAAATGCTGGTGGCTGCTGTGTGCGGTGCCGCAGGTTTGGCGCAGGCCCAAGCGTGGCCTAGCAAGACCATCTCCATCGTCGTGCCGTTCCCACCCGGTGGAACGACCGATGTGTTGGCCCGCGCGGTGTCGACCAAGCTCTCGGCCAATTTGGGCCAGACGGTCATCGTCGACAACAAGCCCGGCGCAGGGGCCACTTTAGGTGCTGCCCAAGTGGCCAAAGCCAATGCCGATGGCTATACCTTGCTGATGGGTGCGGTGCACCACACCATCGCCACCAGTGTGTACAAGGGCCTGACCTACAGCTTTGAAAAAGACTTTGCACCCATCACCACCGTGGCCTTGGTACCCAACGTGTTGGTGGTCAATGCCAAGTCGCCCTACAACAGCGTGAAAGACCTCGTGGCCGCAGGCAAGGCCACACCCGACAAGCTGGCTTACGGCTCTAACGGCAACGGCACAGCCCAACACATGATTGGTACGCAGTTTCAAATCGTGTCGGGTGCGCAAATTCTGCATGTGCCCTACAAAGGCAGCGCACCGTTGACCACCGATTTGTTGGGTGGCCAAGTGGACATGTCGTTTGACACCGTGACGCCTGTGTTGCCTTTCATCAAAGAAGGCAAATTAAAACCATTGGCGGTCACCACGGCCAAGCGTTCTTCTGCTTTGCCCAATGTGCCCACGCTGCAAGAAGCGGGTGTGCCCGGTGTGGCCATTGGCACCTGGTTTGGTTTGCTGGCTCCAGCCGCCACGCCTAAGCCTGTGGTGCAAAAGCTCAACACTGAGATTGTGAAGATCATCAATACGCCAGAGTTCAAAAAGCAAATGTTGGACATCGGTGCAGAGCCCATCGGCAACAAGCCCGAAGAGATGGCCAAACAAATCAAAGAAGAAACCGAAAAATTTGCTGGCTTAGTTAAAGCCGGCAAGGTCACGCTCGATTGAGCGAGTTTTTTTAAAAGGAGTTCACTGTGAACAAAGAAGCAGCCGTCGCAAACTTAACCGAGGTGATGGGTAAATTCACCTCGTACATTGGCAAACGCTTGCCCACCGACGTGACCGAAAAACTGGGCGAGTTGCGTGAGAAAGAAGTCAACTTCTTGGCTAAAGAGGTGTACGAGTCCATGCGTCAAAACCAAGACGCAGCCGACAAACTCGACCGCCCGAGCTGCCAAGACACCGGCGTCATTCAATACTTCCTCACCGCAGGGTCTAACTTTCCGTTGTTGGGCGAGTTGGAGGAAATTTTGTTGGGTGCCACACAAGGCGCTACCAAAGACGGCCCACTGCGCCACAACGCGGTGGAGACCTTTGTCGAGAAGAACACAGGCACCAACACGGGTTCAAAAATTCCATGGCTCGATTGGGAAATCGTGCCCGGTGACGACAGCGTCATCATCGATGTGTACATGGCAGGTGGCGGTTGCACCTTGCCCGGCGCCGCCAAAGTATTGATGCCCGGCCAAGGCTACGAAGGTGTGGCCGAGTTTGTGTTTGACGTCATCACCTCACGCGGTGTGAATGCATGTCCACCTTTGTTGGTCGGTGTGGGGGTGTCTACCTCGGCTGAAACGGCAGCACGTTTGTCGAAGAAAGCGATTCTTCGCCCCGTGACCTCGCGCCACAGCAACGACAACGCCGCCTTGATGGAAGAGCTGTTGACCGATGGCTTGAACGAATTGGGCTTAGGCCCTCAAGGCTTGACAGGTAACAACAGTGTGATGGGCGTGAACATCGAATCATCCGCACGTCACCCCTCCACCATTGGTGTGGCGGTGTCCACCGGCTGCTGGGCACACCGTCGCGGCAAGATCAAGATCAATGCCGACCTGTCTTACGAAATCATTTCGCACAAAGGATTCACGCTGTGAAGAAAATTCTCACCACCCCCATCAAAGACGAAGACCTTGAGTCGTTGAACATCGGTGACGTGGTGTACCTCACAGGTACGCTGGTCACTTGCCGCGATGTGGCACACCGCCGATTGATTGAGCTGGGCCGCGAGCTGCCTGTGAACTTAGAAGGCGGCGCGATTTTTCATGCAGGCCCCATCGTGCGCCAAAAAGAAAATGGCGAATACGAAATGGTGTCCATTGGCCCCACCACCAGCATGCGCATGGAAAAGTTCGAAAAAGAATTCATCAAACGCACCGGCGTGAAACTGATTGTGGGCAAGGGTGGCATGGGCCCCGAAACACAAGCAGGTTGCATGGAAAACAAAGCTGTGCATGCCATCTTCCCAGGTGGTTGTGCCGTGTTGGCCGCCACGCAAGTGGAGAAGATCGAAGCCGCTGAGTGGACTGACCTCGGCATGCCCGAAACCTTGTGGGTCAACCGTGTGAAAGAGTTTGGCCCCTTGATCATCTCGATTGACACCAAAGGCAAAAACTTGATTGAAGAAAACAAATCGGTGTTCAACGAAAAGAAGAAGCCGATTCTGGAAAAAATCAATCAGCAAATTCGTTTCATCAAATAAGCGAATTTACAGCCAAAGAAAAGCCACCCTTAGGTGGCTTTTTTGTTAAACACCTTCGGGCTTGATCTGCGCGCGTGCAATGACGGGCTTCCAACGCGCTTGTTCGACTTTGATGAAAGCTTCAAACTCGGCACGCGTGTTGCCGATGGCCAACGCTGTGTCTTGGCTGAGTTTGTCGTGCACGACTTTGCCGCGCGCGGCAGCAATGGCTTCTTTTTCTAATTTGTCTAAGTCGGCCTTAGGCATCTTGCTGGGGGCCATCAAGCCGTACCACTGTGTCATCTCAAAACCCTTAAAGCCTTGTTCGGCCACAGTCGGTACATCGGGCAATAGAGGTAAGCGTGTACTGCTGCCTGTGGCAATGCAACGCAGTTTGCCAGCCTTGATGAACTGCAACAGCGCTGGTGCGCCAACAGCCGCAGCATCCAAGCGGCCCGCCATCAGGTCGGTCAACATGGGGCCTGTGCCACGGTAGGGCACGTGCAGCACAAACGTGTCGGTGGCCATCTTCAAATATTCAAATGCCAAGTGGCCTGCGCTGCCGTTGCCTGCTGAGCCGTAGTTAAGCTTGCCTGGGTTGGCTTTGGCATAGGCTACAAATTCTTTGAGGTTTTTGACCGGCAAATCAGGACGTACCACATACAGGCTAGGTACTTTAGAGATGAGGGTGATGGGGGTGAAGTCTTTGTTGGGGTCGTAGGGCAGTTTGGGGAAGATGTATTGGTTCACCGCCAGCGTACCGATGTGGCCCAAGATGAGCGTGTGATCGTCTGTTGAATTAGCCACTTCTTGCATGGCAATGTTGCCTGCGCCGCCTGGCTTGTTGTCGACAAACACGTTTTGGCCGATGGTCTTGGCCATCTCGCCAGCCAAGGCGCGTGCCACGATTTCGCTGCTACCGCCCGGCGCAAAAGGCACAACCAAACGCAAAGGTTTGTTAGGCCATGGGGCTTGTGCGTGTGAAAGCGTGGGCGATAAAGCCAATGCTGAAGCGGCGGTGCTGGCCAGCAGTTGGCGGCGGGTGAGGGTGTCGTGGATGTTCATGTGTTGCTCTTTGGATAGATTTATTCGGTGGTGATGCCACGTTCTCTGATCACGCGGCTCCACTGGTTGATTTGTTGGTCGATGAATTTTTTAGCTTCATCGGGTGACCCTTTTTGAATGTCACCACCCAGTTGTGCCACGCGGGCTTTCACCTCGGGCGACTCTAGTGCTTGCTGGAATGCTGCGGCCAGTTTGGCCACCACAGGTTCGGGCGTGTTGGCGGGCGCGAACACCGCATTCCATTCGTAAATCTCAGCGCCTTTCAAACCGGCTTCTGCCAAGGTGGGCACCTCGGGCAAGATGGGTGAGCGTTTGGCCGATGTCACCGCCAATGCTTTGAGCTTGCCCGATTGCACATGTTGCAAGGTCGATGCGAGGTTGCCAAAGAACAAAGGCACTTGACCGCCAATCACATCGTTCAGTGCGGGGCCGCCGCCTTTGTAGGGCACGTGCACCATGTCCACCTTGGCGACAGATTCAAACAATGCGCCTGCTAAGTGTTGGGCCGAGCCGTTGCCCGATGAGGCATACGACACCGCATCTTTGTTTTTGCGTGCAGCCGCTGTGAGTTCGGCAATATTTTTGGCAGGGAAGTTGGCGTTGACCAACACCACGTTGGGGAACAGGGCCACCACACCAATGGGCTTGAAGGCTTTGAGGCTGTCATACGGCAGCTTGGGGTAAAGGGCGGGGTTGGCTGAGAACGAAGAGGCATCCAACATCAAGGTGTAGCCATCGGATGCCGCTTTGGCCACAGCCGAAGCGCCAATTTGTCCGCTGGCACCCGGTTTGTTTTCGATGATGACGGCTTGGCCTAGTGCTTCGCCCATCTTGGGGGCAATCAAACGCGCCATGGCATCTGCACCACCGCCGGGTGGGTACGTGACGACCAAGGTGATGGGCTTGTTCGGGAATGCGCCTTGCGCCATGGCCGCAGGTGCAAGCGTGCACAGCGAGATGCAGGCCAGAGCAAGCGCCTTGAGTGCATCGCGACGAAGGTGGTGTGTGAGAGAGGTCATCTGTTGTCTCCTGTTTTATTGCAGCTGTGCGGTGTATTTGAATGAGAAGGCATCGCCACGCGTGGTGCGCAGTTCGACGCAACGCCCGGCCATGTCAAACGCATGGCGTTCAACCAGCACGCAGGGGTGCATGGGCGCCAACTTGAGACGTTTGGCTTGTGTGGTGTTGAGCTGTGAAAAGCTCAAGCTGTCTTGTGTTTTTTGAATCACCACACCGCAACGTTGCTGAAACATGGGGTAGAGCAAGTCGTCCCATGTGTCTGTATCGGAATCGACCAACTTGCCAAACAGCGGCAGTGGCAACACGATGGTTTCAAGCAAGCAGGGCTCGTTGCCAAGGCTGCGCAGGCGTTCGAGTTGCAGCACCTGTGCTGTTTTTGTAATACCAAAAGCATTTGCTTCTTGTGTGGTAGCCGTGCGCAAGCGGCTAGACAAAATGCGTGACTGCGGGGCTTCGCTGCTGGCGTCATCAACCCCGCGAAAACGAAAGAACCGCATCATGGATGCACCATCCACGCCTTTGGTGACGAAGGTGCCTTTGCCGTGACGACGCTGCAGCACGCCGTCTTCCACCAACAAGGCCAGTGCTTGGCGAATGGTGCCCAGTGCCACACCGTAGCTTTGCGCCAAACTGGATTCAGAGGGAATCACATCGCCCGGCGTCCATTCCCCTTGCACGATGCGATCACGCAAGGCCAGTGCCAATTTGCCGTAGCGGCTTTGGCCAGGTGTGTGGGTGAGAAGTGTGGTGTTCATGTGGCAACTAGACATCTAGAGGACTAGAATGTACACCATGAATTCAAAACCGTCAAAACATTGGGTAGACACCCACTTTCATGTGTTCCATGCCGGCGTGGCTGTGAAGGGCGCACGTTACGTGCCGCAGTACACCGCCGCACTGCAAGACTGGATGGCGCTTGCCCAAGGCGTGGGTGTGACACGCGGCGTTTGGGTGCAGCCCAGCTTTTTAGGAACCGACAACAGCCTGATGGTGCATGCCCTTCAGGCGCACCCAGATGTGTTGCGTGGTGTGGCTGTGGTGGCTGCGACCGCAGACGTGGAAGTGCTAGAAGCTTTGCATGCGGTGGGTGTGCGAGGGCTGCGTTTGAATTTGGTCGGCATTTCGCATGACATACCTGAGTGGACACAGGCTGAAGCTGTGTGGCACACGATGCGCCGACTGGGTTGGCATCTGGAGGTGCACACCGATCAAGGTGCCTTACCCAAGGTGTTGACGCAGTTGCCAACCGACATGCCACTGGTGGTGGACCACATGGGCAAACCCACCGAAGCACACGCGATGGATGCCAGCATGGCTGCTTTGATTGCCCGTGCGAAACATGTGCCTACCTATGTCAAGCTCAGTGGTGCCTATCGTTTGGGTGGTGTGGATGCTGTCAGCCTTGCTCGTGTGTGGTTGCACGAGCTGGGGCCCTCTGCCTTGCTTTGGGGCAGTGATTGGCCTTGCACCAACCATGAAGAGTTGGCGAGTTACCCAGACTTATTGGCTTCGCTTCAAACCTGGGTAGGGCCTGAGCACTTGGACCAAGTGCTGTCACACAACCCACAGCGTTTGTATTGGTCTGATGCTGCATCGTTGTAGCATCGCGCGTATCACCCTTGGAGTTAGATGATGAAACGATCGACGTTCTTAATGGCGCTGGCCACCTTGGCAGCTTCGCCTGTATGGGCCGAGTCCGCGTACCCCAGCAAGCCGATTCGCATCATCGTGCCGTTCACACCTGGTGGCAGCCCTGATGTGTTGGCGCGCACCATTGGCCAGAAAATTACCGAGAGCACGGGCGCGACCGTGGTGATTGAAAACGTGCCCGGCGCAGGTGGCACCATTGGCGCGGACCGTGTGTCTAAGGCTGCCCCCGATGGTTACACCTTGTTGATGGGCCATGTGGGCACCTTGGCTGTTGCACCTTCGGTGTATCCCAACTTGCCGTATGACCCCATCAAATCGTTTGCGCCTGTGGCGTGGGTGGCCAAGGTGCCGAATGTGTTGGTGGTTCACCCGTCAGTCCCTGCCACCAATGTGGCGGAGTTGGTGAAGTACCTCAAAGCCAATCCAGGCAAAGTCAATTACGGCTCGGGCGGCAACGGCAGTGCTGCGCATTTGGCGATGGAGTATTTCAAACTGGCGACTCAAACCTTTGTGGTGCATGTACCCTACAGAGGCACGGCCCCATCGGTGACCGATGCGGTGGCGGGACAAATTCAAATGGTGTTCACGGGCGCGCCTGCGCTGATTCCGATGGTGAAGGCGGGCAAGCTGCGCGCCATGGCGGTGTCTAGCCCCAAGCGCTTGGATTCATTGCCTGATGTGCCCACGGTGGCTGAGTCGGGCGTGAAAGGCTTGGAGGGGTTTGAGGCTGACCAATGGTATGGCTTGGTGGCACCCGCTGGCACACCCGCTGCCGTGGTGCAAAAACTCAACCAAGTGGTCAATGCCAATTTGTCCACGCCTGAAATGGTGGCCCGACTCAAGACCGAAGGTGCAACGGCAATGCCAACAACGCCCGAGGCATTTGGCCAACTGATTCAGCGCGAGATCAAGCGTTGGCGACCTGTGGTGTTGAACGCCAAGATCGCGGCGGATTAATGTGACGGGCGTGGTTCACGCGGCGTCGGCGCGTCTCAGTGCGCTGGCGCGGCGGTGGGCATCAAGGACGCTGCTTTCAATGCTCTCGCGGATATAGACGCTGTGTTCTTTGGCGGCTACGCCTGCTTTGTCCGCTTTGTTTGCCTTGATGGCTTTCCAAATTGCACGGTGCTGGCTGCGCAGCTGTTCCCAGTGCGCAGGGCGGGTGTGTGAGTGCTTGAGGTTGTTGGTCACATGGTCGTGAATGACGCGCATCAAGCTGGCGGTGAGGTGACCAATCAGCACGTTGTGCGAGGACTCGGCAATGGCTTGGTGAAACGCCACATCGGCTGCAATAGATGTCTCAAGGTCTTTGTTGGCATAAGCCTCGTCCAATAAGGTAAAGGCTTTGTCCAGGCGTGCCATGTCGATGTCGGTGGCGCGTTGTGCTGCAAGCTCGGCGGCTTGACTTTCAAGCATTTCGCGAACTTCCAACACATCGCGATGCAGCATGGGGTGATCTTTGACCATGTCTTGCCATGGATCCACAAACGGCGCATCAAGTTTGTCGGTCACCGTGGTGCCACCACCATGACGGGTAACCAACAAGCCCTTGGCCACCAGCTTTTGAATGGCTTCACGAATGGAGGGGCGTGACACACCGAAGTCTTCGGCGAGTTGGCGTTCAGACGGAATGCGGTCTCCGGGGCGCAGGGCGCCATCCAGAATTTGTTTTTCAATTTCAGTGACCAAGGTATCGGCCAGACGAACGACGGGGGATGCGAGACGAACCATAAATGTGCAAAGTGGTAAGACCAAATTATTGATCTTGGTTAGAAGCATTTCACTCCGAAAAAGCCCTATGACAGGGTAATTACTTAGCCATCAACCTGCATGCACCTTCTTACACTATGGTCAATTGGTATGACCAATTTTTAATTGAACCTTTCTAGGAGAAATGTATGGTTTGGCAACAGGTCTACGACCCGTTTAACAACATGGTGGTGTCCACCATGTTGGCTGCGATTCCCGTGGTCGTGATGTTGGTGGCTTTGGGCTTCATGCACATCAAGGCACACATTGCAGCAGGTTTGGGTTTGGTCGCTGCATTGGTGGTGGCTATCTTGGCGTATGGCATGCCCGCAGAGATGGCTGGCAAGGCTGCGATGTACGGTGGTTTGACGGGCTTGTTGCCCATCGGCTGGATCGTGTTGAACATCATCTTCTTGCAACAAATGGCCGAGCAAAACGGCAGCTTCAAAGTGTTGCAAGACTCTTTGTCTGGCATCACCGATGACCGCCGTTTGCAGTTGTTGTTGATCGCGTTCTGCTTTGGCGCGTTCTTTGAAGGTGCTGCTGGTTTCGGTACCCCCGTGGCTGTGACCGCAGGTATCTTGATTGGTTTGGGCTTCTCGCCTTTGGCTGCATCTGGTTTGAGCTTGATCGCTAACACCGCGCCAGTGGCGTTTGGTGCTTTGGGTACGCCTGTGATCACCTTGGCCAAAGTCCACGGTTACGACCTGATGGAAGTCACCGCGATGATTGGCCGTCAATTGCCTTTCTTCTCGTTGCTCGTGCCGTTTTGGTTGATCTGGGCTTTTGCGGGTCGTAAAGCAATGATGGAAATTTGGCCCGCCATTTTGGTGACCGGTTTGTCGTTCGCGATTCCTCAGTACTTGGTGTCTAACTTCATCGGCCCAGAGCTGGTGGACATCATTGCTGCCATCGTGTCAATGACTTCTCTGATTTTGTTCTTGCGCGTGTGGCAACCCAAAACCATTTGGACTTCGCCTTCGCTCAAAGGCCATGAGACTGACGGTGGTGAAGCCAAGCCTGCCTTGCCCGTGGTGCACTACACACGTGCAGAGCTGGTGCGTGCGTGGACACCTTGGGTGATCTTGTCTGTGTTCGTGTTCATCTGGGGCTTGCCACCAGTGAAGGCGTTCTTCAACGGCATCTGGGCGCCTGCATTCCCCATCGAAGGTTTGCACAATTTGATTGAGAAGATGCCGCCCGTGGTGCCTAACCCCACCAAAGAAGGTGCGGTCTACACATTGGGCTTGTTGTCTGCGACGGGTACTGGCATTTTTGTGTCGGCCATCGTTGGTGCGTTGGTGATGAAGTACAAGCCCACAGAAATCGTGCGCGCTTATGCACGTACCTTCTGGTTGGTGCGTTACTCACTCTTGACCATCGTGTTGATGTTGGGCTTGGGCACCTTGACACGTTTCTCTGGCACAGACACCACCCTCGGTTTGGCATTTGCCAACACGGGTGTGTTCTACCCCTTCTTTGGTACCTTGATGGGCTGGATTGGTGTGGCCATGACCGGTTCTGACACCGCATCGAACGTGTTGTTCGGTGGCATGCAAAAAGTGGCGGCTGAGCAATTGGGTCTCAGCGCCAACTTGATGGGCGCCGCTAACAGCTCAGGTGGTGTGATGGGCAAGATGATTGACGCACAGTCCATCGTGGTGGCTTCGACCGCGACTCGTTGGTTCAACCACGAAGGCGACATCTTGCGCTATGTGTTCTTCCACTCCATTGCACTGGCTTGCTTGGTGGGCTTGTACGTGACGCTGCAAGCGTATGTGTGGCCTTTCCACTTGATGGTGGTGGGTTAATCACCTAGGCTGAAGCAAAGTCTCAGCCCTGATCCAAAAGCCGCGGTCTTCGGACTGCGGTTTTTTTTTTGCAATGTGCGAAGCGGTACAGACATGGCAACACCATGTGTCGACACTCCACACCCTCGTCATTTTTTAACTTGGGTTGATATGAAACATACATTGCATCGGTTTGTTGGGTTGTTGATGGTGTTCGTGCTTTTGAGCTTGGGTGCGTGCGGGTATAAAAAATTTGAAACCGATGACACGCAAATCAAAACGTACGGTGCGGAGTTGTTGATTGAGTATCAACGTCGCGCAGCAACAGTGACCAATTTGTTGAACCTCTTGAAGGTTCAACCAGATTTTGATCAATCCAAATTAACAGAAGTCATTGATGCCAGAGACAAAGCGATGACGATAGATGCCGTTCCCGATTTGCTCAACGATGCACAAGAATTAAAAAAATACCAAAGTGCCCAAAATGCGCTCACCAACGCCGTGACGCAACTGTTAATCGCCTCTCAAAGCCACACGGAACTACGTGCCACGCCCACCTTCATCGATGTGCAAGCGCAATTGGCCAGCGTGGACAACCGCATTCAAATTTCCAGCGAACGTTACGCCAAAGCAGTTCAAGACTACAACGCCTTGGTGCAAACGTTTCCCTCGAAGGTCACGGCTTATTTTTTGGGCTACAAAGAACGACCCGATTTCGTCATCGATGTGCAAAGCCCCGACCGTGCCAAATGATGGCTTGCCAGTTCAGTCCTTGAGTCATGAGGTGTTGTCTGAGCGGTATTTGGTGGTCGGCGAATCAGGGTGTGACGATGTGTTTCGCCGCGTGTCTAAAGCCTTGGCGTCGGTTGAGAAACCGGAAGAGCAACAAGCCTATGAAGCTTTGTTTCTGAAGAATTTCAGAGATGGTGCCATTGGTGCTGGCCGCATCATGCATGCAGCCGGTACGGCGCTGCAAGCCACCTTGATCAACTGTTTTGTCCAGCCGGTGGACGCCTCTGTGCGAAGTGTCCATCGCGCCTTGGATGAGGCGGGTGAGACTTTGCGGCGTGGTGGTGGCGTGGGTTACGACTTCTCTGACATTTGCCCACGCAACGCAGAAGCCACAGATGCGTGTGCATATGACCCATGTGGTTATATCGACATGTTTGACAAAGCCTGCATGACTATTGAGGGCTTAGGTTCGCGACGAGGGGCACAAATGGGCGTGCTGCGCATCGATCATCCAGATATTGATGCCTTCGTGCAGGCCAAGCGAACGCGCGGACGTTGGACAACATTCAATGTGTCGGTCGCCGTGACAGACGCCTTCATGCATGCGTGTATGAACGATGAAGTATGGCCATTGGTGCACCGCGCCAAACCCAATGCAATGGTTCGTGCGTCAGGTGCATTTCAGCGCGATGACGGTTTATGGGTCTATGAAACGACCTCGGCCAAAGCGTTGTGGCAGCGGTTGATGCAATCGGCTTATGAGTTTTCTGAGCCCGGTGTTTTGTTCATTGACCACATCCAGCGTGACAACAATTTGCGTGCGATGGAAACCATTTCGGCTACCAATCCGTGCGGTGAGCAACCATTGCCTGCCTATGGTGGCTGTGATTTAGGGCCACTCATCCTGCCGCGTTTTGTGCGCAACCCCTTTGGTCTAGCAGGCAATGCCAGTTTTAATTTCGAAGCGTTTGAAGCCAGCGTGGCACTGCAAGTGAGGGCGCTTGACAATGTGTTGGACCTGAGCATGTGGCCGCTTTCGCCACAACGTGAAGAGGCAATGAGTAAGCGTCGCATTGGCGTAGGACTGACGGGTTTAGGCAATGCATTGACCATGCTGTGTTTGCGTTACGACAGTGAGGCGGGTCGTGTGATGGCGGCGCGAATTGGGCGTAGCTTGCGAGATGCGGCTTACCGTGCGTCAATTGCACTGGCTATAGAAAAAGGTGCATTCCCTAAATTTGATGCACTCAGCTATTTCAGTCCAGGCAACTTCGCCAGCCGTTTGCCTGAGACGCTTCAGCAAGCCATTCGCGCACATGGCATACGCAACAGCCACTTGTTGGCGATTGCGCCTACAGGCTCGGTGAGCTTGGCATTTGCCGACAATGCCTCGCATGGCATTGAGCCCTCATTTGCTTGGCAGTACCTGCGGAAAAAGCGGGCGGCAGATGGCAGCCAAACTGTGCATCGCGTGGAGGACTATGCCTGGCGGTTATTTCGCTCTTTGGGGGGCAATGTGCGCACGCTGCCGTCTTACTTTGTCTCGGCGTTAGAGATGACCCCTGCGAGCCACATTGCCATGATGAAAACCATGCAGCCCTTCATTGATGCAGCCATTTCTAAAACGGTCAATGTGCCAGAAAACTGCGCCCATGAAGTGTTTCAAGGCTTGTTCTTGCAAGCTTGGCACAGCAAGCTCAAAGGTTTTTCAACCTATCGGCCTAACGATATCGTCGGTTCTGTGTTTGGTATGACATAGCTTGATGGAGATGCGTGCCGTGCCGTACAGACACAACGCCACAGCCTTTTCAAAATAGGCCTTCAATCAATCAACCCATTGAAGGATGCATATGAAAACAGATAAGCAGTTACAAGAAGATGTGATGCGCGAATTGGCTTGGGAGTCGTCTATCAATTCCGCGCACATCGGTGTTGAAGTGGACCAAGGTGTGGTCACATTGTTGGGGCATGTGGATAGCTTTGCAGAGAAGTGGGGTGCCGAACGAGCCGTCAAACGCGTGAGCGGTGTGCACACAGTGGCTGTTGAGTTGGATGTGAAATTGAAGGGAGCAGCCAAGCGCACGGATTCAGACATTGCGCTGTCGGTGAGCCATTCGCTTGCCTATTTGTCAACGATTCCCAAGGATGCCATTCGCGCCATGGTGGAGCAAGGCACGATCACCTTGTCGGGTGAGGTCGAGTGGGATTACCAACGTCACGCCGCTGAGAACACCGTACGCAATTTGATGGGGGTGCGCGGCGTGATCAATTTGATTTCGGTCAAACCCAAGGTGAACGTGAGTGTGGTGAAGTCAGAGATCGAAGCTGCTCTGAAACGCCGTGCTTATTTAGATGCGCAAGAAATTTCGGTGTCAGTAGAAGGTGACGCCTTGACGCTGAGTGGCAAGGTTCATAGCTGGACCGAAAAAAACTTGGCGATCAATTCAGCTTGGAGCACCCCCGGCGTTCGCAAGGTGGTGGACAAGTTGATGTTTGTTTGATTCAGGCTTTGGGGCGCCACATGTGAAAGAGCTGTTCTGGCCCGATGCTGAAGTAATCGGCTGGACCGCCGCCACGCAAAATGTGGCCTGCGTTGGCGGTGTCGTAAATACCGTCTTTCAGCAAATGATCGGCAATGTGAACGCCCACCACTTCTCCCAATACCAACCATGTTGGCACTTTCTGCTTGTCGAGGCCTTCAAGCTGAATGATCTGTGTGCTGCGGCATTCAAATGAGACAGGGCTGTCAGCCACACGCGGCACGTCCACCACGCGTGAAGGGGCCGTGCTCAGGCCGGCCAATTCAAACTCATTGACCTCGGGACCCACGGGGGCGCAGGTTTGGTTCATCGCCTCTGCGAGGGGCCGTGTGACCAAGTTCCACACAAACATCCCGTTCTCTTGCACATTGCGCAGCGAGTCTTTAGGACCGGTGCTTGAGAAGCCTACGATGGGTGGGATGTAGTTGAAAGCGGTGAAGAAGCTGTAAGGCGCGAGGTTCAACACGCCGTCGTTGCTGCGTGTGGAAACCCAGCCGATGGGGCGAGGACCGACGATGGCGTTGAAGGGGTCGTGGGGCAGGCCGTGGCCTAAGCGGGGTTCGTAAAAATGCGTCATACCGATACGTTAAACGCAAACCTGCAATCAGGCTGTCGCCTACTTGCAAAGCCGCAAACGCTGTGTGCCTTAGAAGGTACGTTTGGCCACGATGGCCAACACATCGAGCTCGACTTGGTGGTCTGTTTTGATGTCATGCAGGCCTTTGCGCAAGGCATCTTCACCGGTGGCTTGGGCAATCAAACTGAGTTGATCCACCAAGAGTTTGAACTGTGCCACGGCAAGCGCAGGGTGGGCTTTGGCATCGAGTACCAAGCCATTGGCTTGGGTGTGGTCCTCGGCTTCTTTTTCTGCAAACTCCGCGCGTGCTTCCTCGGTGAGTCGTTTGACTTCTTCGTGTGACAAGTGCAAGCGCTCGGCTTCTGCCACGATGAGTTCACGTTCTTCGCCATCGAGCAAGCCGTCTTCAAAGGCCAACATCAATCGGTGCTTGAAGGCATCGCGGTCAATGCGCAGTTGGTCGGTGAAGGCCGATGCCAACAAACCTGCTGGGATGGCAAAAATACCAATGCCCAGCAAAGCCAGCACCACGGTGAGTGCACGGCCCATGGGGGTGATGGGGGAGATGTCGCCATAGCCCACCGAGGCCAGTGTGACCACTGCCCAATAGATCGATTGGGGGATATTTTCAAATTTGTCGGGTTGTGCTGGATGCTCAAACAAATAGCCCAAGCTGGCGGTGAGCACCACCAACAGCATCATCACGAACACCGAGGCAAAGATGATTTGCCACTCGCGCAGCACCACTTTGTACAGCGTTTCCATGGCCGAGGTGTAGCGCGTGAGCTTGAGCATGCGCATCAAACGGAAGACCCGCAAGAAACGCAAGTCCAAATGCTGGCTGAACAAACTCTCGAGGATGAACGGCAAGATGGTGAGCAAGTCGATGATGGCTTGCCCCGTGCGCACATGGGCCCAATGCGGCATGCGCAGGTGCTTGTATTTCGGGTTCTCTGGGGCAGAGTAGACGCGTGCGATGTATTCGATGGTGAAGATGCTGAAGGCGATGGCGTCAATCACCATGAACTCGGTGGCAAACAAGGCGTGCACAGACACCACGGTTTCAAACACCACACAGGTGATGGACAAGGCAATCCAAAACACGATGAAGTTGTCAATGTAGGTGTGCAAGCGACCGGAGTGACCGGTAGGCTCCAGCATGGCAAACACTTTGGCTCGAAAGCTGCGTCCTGCATTGAGCTCTTGAAACTCATGCCATGCAGGAATGATTTGGCGTGAGAGCTTGAACATTCGTGCCAGTCGCATGACTCGCAAGACGCGCAACATTTCTACGTCAACATCGACAAAGCGTGCGAAGTAGAACGGGGCGATGGCGATCAAATCGACCAAGGCGTAAAAACTGAATGCATAACGCAAGCGCGGAAAAGACTTGCCCGCAAAGTCGGGATTCATGTGTGCTGTGGCCACGCGCAGCACGTATTCCGCGGTGAAGATACCCACAGTCACCACATCGAACCAATGAAACCAAGCTGTGTGTGCGTTGTAGATTTCAGGCGTGTTTTCAATCAGCACAGCGATGACGCTGGCGATGATGAGCAAACCAATGCTGCGCTCGACGACTTGGTGAAAACCGTGTTTGAACTCTGGATCAAATAGCCATTTGTAAATCTTGGCAAGTGTCGAGGTATGGGCGTGTGTGGTGTGAGACGTCATGGCTGTGATTAAAAAAGGCCCCAATCGGAGCCTTTGAAGAGAGAGACGACTTAAATCAAGAGTAAGAAGCCATTGATGGTTGAAAGAATACCCAGCATGCCTAGGGCGCATGGCACCCAGAACAACACATGCGCACCGGTCAAGATGGCCACTGAAGTGAGCACGATGGCAATTTGCAACAAGGCTTCAGCGTAGTCAAACCAAGGGTCTTGGCGCAGGGCAATGTCACGTTCGTGTTCATGCTCTTTGGCTTTTTCCATCAGCTCTTTTTTGCCATCGCCAGTTTCTGGTTCTGACTCATAGCGGGCGATGTTCTTTTCGTAAGCTTCGAGTTTTTTCTCAGCCAAGGTTTTGGCCGCAGGCGAGAGCTTGTCGTTGGCGATTTGGATGCGCAATTCATCCGCTGCGATTTTGTAGTCGGTTTGGCGAATGTTCTTGGCCTGGTAGAACGCATAAGCGTTGGAAGCCAAGATGTTGTTGCTCATGCTCTCTTTTGAGGCGTTGTTGCCGCCTAAGCTGGCAATGGCCAAGCACATGGCCAAAGCGGAAACCAACATGGCACAACGCGTGCGAAAAGGATCGTCGCCGTGGTCTGGCAATTCGGTTTCTGGAACTTCACTCATGTTTCTTCCTTGTTATTCGTTGTGATTGTCAGAATGTTTGTCTTTGTGCTTGGTAAAAATTTTATACAAAGCAAACACGGCCAACACCACGGCCACCACGCACACCACCAATTCGGCGTTCGTTAATTTGTGGACAAACTGATCGACATAGTCATAGGTGGAGAGCGGCGTGTAGACGTCTGGATTCTCTTGCTTGTATTTTTCGTAGGCACCGTTGTCCATCACTTACTCCTAGGGGCTAAATCGCAATTATTGTTTATTGGCGGCAGAGATGTGTTTCTCTTCTTCCAGCTGGTGTTTGATGGCCTCAACTTGCTCATCTGACATGCCCAGCTTGGCTTGCATGATTTTGAGTTTGATTTGTTCTTCTTCTGTGACCACACCATCGGCCAGCACAGAGCGGACTTCCATTTCATACAGCGCTTGACGGCGTTCGACTTGTGCGGTGTAGGCGGTGGCCACCACACCGGTCAAGATGGCAGCCAAGGCGATGGACAAAATTTGCGTGAGGATCACCAAGATCGTGCCCACAAAAGTCACAGGGTCCACATTGCCCCAACCCGAGATGATGGTGATGACAAACCAGTGCATCGCCGCAGGGATGGAAGGGAACACCTCAGGCTGCTCATGACCTTCGATGATGTAGATCAGCGACGAGAACAACAAGCAACTGATGAACAACAAAAACACGGCAGAGGAGAAAGAATCTTTCTCGGCCTTGACGGCGGCCACCATGTCTTCAAACGCGCTGTTGTAGCGCGAGAGTTTGAAAATTCGCATCAAGCGGAACATGCGCAACACACGCAAGTCAGCGCCTGGGAAGATCAGTTGCAAGTAAAACGGCACGGTGCTGACAAAGTCGATGATGCCGTAGAAGCTGAAGACATACTCTTTGCGACCTTGCCACGCAGTGCCGCCACTGCGGATGTATTTTTCGCTGTAAGACCACACACGCAACACAAACTCGACGGAGAACACGGCCACGCTGAACACGTCAAAGGCGTGAAACTCAGCCATGAATGCTTCATGAATTTCAGGGACTGATTCCAAGATGATGCCAATCACGTTGGCCACCACCAGCAAGGCGATGAAGATTTCGACGAAGTGGCTGTACTTGTCAGGCACTTCGCCTTCCATGATTTCGAAGGTGCGGCGCTTGATGCGCTGATACGTAGAGAGGTGAGAGGCTGCTGTGTTCATGGGGGCGCTCATTCGGAGGCAGATGATTTGTTTTTGGCGCGCAGCATCATGGCTTCGACCTGTTCGTCCGTCAGTCGGTAGTGCGCTTGCAAGCGCTTCAGACTGGCTTTCTCATCCTCCGACATATTGCCGTCAGAGAACACTTCACGCAGCTGCGCTTCAAACGCAGCCTTCTTGCGTGCAACTTGGTTGGAGAAAGCGGATGCCACGATACCGGTCATGATGGCTGCCATACACACGCCCAAGAATCCCGTGATGAGCGCAATGCTTTCACCCGCTTTGGTCACGGGTTCTACGTTGCCATAGCCTGACGTGATGGTGACGATGGCCCAGTAGATGGAGTGCGGAATCGTGCCGAAAAACTCCGGCTGCTGGTGACCTTCGGCAAAGTGCATCAGCGAGGCCGACACGATGGTTGCAATGGTCAGCAAGAACACGGCAGAGCCAAAGGCTTGACGCTCGGAGTACACCGCATGAAACAGGTCTTGCAGTGCGGTGTTGTATTTGGAGAGCTTCAAAATTCGCAGCAAACGCAAGACGCGCAAGATGCGTAAATCGAGCGTTGGGAAGAACATGTGCAGGTAGTGCGGCATGGTGGCAAAAAAATCCACCAAACCAAACGGGCTGAACATGTATTCGAAACGACCTTTCCATGAGCCACCGTGATCGCGGTTGTATTTGGCGCCCAAAGACCACACGCGTGCGATGTACTCCACCGTGAAGAACATCACGCTCCAGAATTCGAGTTCATGGAAAAAATCTTTGAATTCAGCGTGAATTTCAGGGACGGAATCAAGAATCACCGCAGAACAGTTGACCAGCACCACAAAGGTGATGATCCATTCGACGTATCGGCTCGCCGTGTGTTTGGGCGAGCCGTCCAATATTTCCATCAGGGTGTTCTTAAAACCTGTAGTCATGGCGGAGGTCTAACGAAATGAAAGGGGAAGTGATTGAACAGAGAAGCGGTCACGCACCAAGTGCATGACCGCTTACGTTGAGGTTGACAGAATCAAGCCAAGCGGTCGGTTAAGCCTTGCCCTGAATTTTTTGCCACAAGGCCAATTCGTTAGCAGATAGGCGTTCACCAGCTTGTGCGGCTTGGTCGAACTGCGCTGAGTCCACTTGGACGCCGAGTTGTCGGATTTGGCCCAACAACACTTTGTAGTGCTCCACAGCCAAAGCCGGGTTTTCGGCAATCTTGTGGAGCGGGAGTGGGTTGCGCTCTTCGAGCTCGTGCTCTTTGATCACCACCTCGATCAGCTTGTTCACTTCTTCCACCGTCAAGTGCAGGCGCTTGGCTTCGGCACGGATGATGGCGGCTTCTGTTTCGCTGATGTGACCATCTTTGAGGATGGCAAACAAGTTGGCTTTCAACTGGTCACGTTCTTTCACCAACTCGTCGCTGAAGGCCGAGGCCAACAAAGCAGCGGGGATCGCAAAGATACCAATACCCAACAGAGCCAAGACGCTGGTCATGGCACGGCCCATCGGTGTGACAGGCGAAATATCACCGTAACCCACAGAAGCTAAGGTGATCACCGCCCAATAGATGGAGGTGGGGATGTTTTCAAACTTCTCAGGTTGAGCGTCGTATTCAAACAAGTAACCCAAGCTGGCGGTCAACACCAACAACAACATCATGATGAAAGTGGCAGCGCCCATGACAGGCCACTCGCGCACCACCACTTTGACCAACACGGCGGTCGCATCGCTACCGCGTGTGAGCTTGAGCAATCGCGCCAAACGGAACACTCGCAAGAAACGCAAGTCGATCAGGTGGTGCAAGAACACTTCCAAGAAGAAGGGCAAGATGGCCAAGAAGTCGATGAAGGTCGATGGGTTCTTGGCTTGGCGGACACGACCCAAGAACGCGCCTTTGTAGCCAGGTTCTTCCACGCAAGCGTAAATGCGCATGCAGTACTCGACGGTGAAGATGGCCACAGCCACCGCATCCAAGATGACGAATTGCAGGTGCAAGATGTAGTTGATGCTCTTGACCGATTCCAAAATCACGGCCAACACAGACAAGATCACCCACACGCCAATGAACACTTCAAAGATGTGTTGCATGGTGCCGCCGTAGTTGCTGGGGAACACCAAGGCATGGACCTTTTGGCGGAATGTGCGGTTCTTGTTGAGTTCTTTGAATTCGGCGATGGCTGGAATCAACACACGGAACAGCTTCATGATTCGCAGCAGTCGCAGGAATCGCAGCACGCGCAAATCAATTGGAATGAAAGCTTGCAGGTAGAACGGTGCAACAGCCAAGAAGTCGATGATGGCGAACGGGCTGGTGACAAAGCCTAAACGCGCGTTCTTGCGGTTTTTGAACTCTTCGTCTTCAGGGGCTAGGTAAAAGCGCAGTGCGTATTCAATGGTGAACACAGCCACTGAGAAAATATCAAAGCACTCAAACCACGCGCGGTAGGGCTCGTACACCGCAGGCACGTGTTCGAACATCAAAGTGAACAAGTTGATGATGATCAGATAGCTGATCCACTTGTCCAATTCTTTTTGAAAGTTACCGGGGATGTTGGGATCGAGCAACCATGAATACAACCACTTGCGCATGGGCAAGTTGCGGTCGATGTTGGCATCTTCGTCTTGACCCAGAATGGATTTGACGTCGAGGTCTTCTAGGAATTTGTCTTGTTTGGATGGTGTTTGCATGTCAGACCTCAGAATTCAAACTCAGCAACTTTGATGGCGTAACCACCCTTGTCGCACACAGAAAGGCGCAATTGCATCTTGTAGTCAATGCTGTCGGTTTCCAGCAGTTGCGACGCCACAAACGGTGTGGCCGAGCCTGGAGGCGTGGGCATCAAGTCTTCCAACAAAATGGCACCCATCAAGGTGCGATCCTTGGGGTCGCAGGCTGCGACGAAATGGGGTGGTTTGTTGAAAAACGCATTGACTTGGTCTTTCAGGTCAGTCTCGGCCAAGATGTGAGCTAAGCAAGCGCCCCAAGTACCGGGGGCGCCGGCTTTGGCGTCTGCGGGGGCTTTGATGCCGCCTTTGCAAGCTGCGAGTTTGGTGTCTGCGTCAAAGCGTGTGGTGCCAGCTTCGGTCAACCATGCCACCCAAGCTTCGCCGTTGCTCTTGGCGACTTCCACCTTCAAGGCTTCTTGGTAATTCACCACGCCAAGCCAAGTGACGGCTGCGATGATGAGCACCAAAAAGGCCAAAAATAGCTTGTCGGTGGACGTGGTGCCGGCGTTTTGCGGCTCGGAGGTGTGGTCTGTGGAAGATGCCATGGGTATCGCCTGTAATTGAATGAATCCGGCGAATTCAGTGTGTTTTGCGCCGGGCGAAAGTGGCATCGATGATATTCGTAAAATTAGTGAATTTATCGAATTAAGCCTAGATATTCGACGAACTTGCTGTTTCTAATGAGTATTAAAGACATAAAAAAAGCCGCTTCAAAAGCGGCTTTTGGGATTCACAAATCTCAGTGGTTTTGTGAGCCTCGGTGCGCCCATCCTGTGGTGTGCTTTTCGATCATGCTGAAGAGCTCATACATGATCATGGCCATTGCGCCCACCACCACCAAACCGGCAAATGCCAAGCCCATTTGCATGGCTGAGCCTGCGGAAATCAGCAAGTAGCCAATGCCTTCGTTGGCCGCGGTCATCTCAGACACCGTGGTGCCCACAAATGCCAAAGTGATGGCCACTTTGAGCGAGCCATAGAAGTAGGGCATGGAGCGTGGCAAGCCCACCTTCACCAATACGTCCCAGCGCTTGGCACCCAACACGCGCAACACGTCTTCCAGCTCAGGCTCTAAGGTGGCCAAGCCGGTGGCGATGTTCACCATGATGGGGAAGAAGCTGATCAAGAAAGCCGTGAGGATGGCGGGACCCACACCAATGCCAAACCACACCACCAAGATCGGCACAAAGGCGGCTTTGGGCAAGGCATTAAAGCCGGTCATGAGCGGGTACACGGCGGCATAAGCCAAGCGTGAGCTGCCAATGACAAAGCCGAGCAACACGCCCACCACGATGGCAATGCCAAACCCGACCATGGTCACCCAAAAGGTGCGCCACGCGTGGCCCGCAATGACGTCGCGGTATTCGACCATTTGCTGCCAAATGCGCAGCGGTGAAGGGAAGACAAATTCAGACACGTCAAAGAGTGAGCACATGCCTTGCCAAATGACCAAGGTGGCAATCAGCAAACCCCATGGTGCCCAAGTTTCGAGTTGTTTTTGATTCATGGTGTGTTACTGCCCGATGTGAGTGCCGTCGCGGCGCTGCGCTCCAATGTGGCCGCGCAGCTCGTGGACGATGTGGGTGAACTCGGGCGTGTAAGTCACTTCCAAGTCACGGGGGCGTGGCAGGTCGATGTCGCGCTTGACCACAAAGCGGCCTGGGCTCTTGCTCATCACATACACGGTGTCGGCCAAGAAAACGGACTCGCGCAAATCATGGGTGACCAAGATGACGTTGAACTTTTGCATGGCGTGCAAGTCGCGCAGCGTGCACCACAGCTCTTCGCGGGTGAAGGCGTCGAGCGCGCCAAACGGTTCGTCGAGCAACAACATTTTGGGCTCATGAATCAGCGCTCGGCAAATGCTGGCGCGCTGTTGCATACCGCCTGACAGCTCCCACGGGAACTTGCGCTCGTAGCCGGCCAGACCGACGGTCTTGAGTAGGTCGATCGCACGTGCTTCGTATTCCGCCTTCTTTTCTTTGAAGTTGGCGCGGTACGGCTCCACGATTTCCAAAGGTAGCAAGACGTTGTCCAGCGTGGTGCGCCAAGGCAGCAGCGAGGGCGATTGAAACGCCATGCCGCTGATTTTGAGCGGGCCGTTGACGGGCTGACCATCTACATAAATTTCACCACGGCTGGGTTTTTTCAAACCTGTGGTGAGCTTCATGAAGGTGGATTTGCCACAACCCGAAGGCCCCACAATGGCGATGAACTCGCCTTGTTTGACTTGCAGGTTGATGTCTTCTACGGCGAAGTGGTTTTGTGCCAACAACGCATCGTTGTAGGCCAGCCAGACGTTTTGAAAGTCGACGAAGTGTTCAGGAGAAGCGCTCATCAAAAGGTGCCTATTACTTCTTACCTTTTGGCAACACGTCGAGTTCTTTGGCTGTGGGCAGATAAGCGCCGTTCCAAATGTCTTCTGCTTTCACGCGTGTTTTGGTGTTGAACGCATCAGAGACTTGCGAAGCCATCAAAGACAAACGTGGTCCTTTGACTTGGCCGAAGCCTTCTGCACGGGCGTCTGGGCTGTTGATGACGGTGTCAATAGCCAACTTCAAGCGGCGTGTTTCGAGCTCGACGTTGATGATGCCGTCGCGGGCCTTGACCGTTTCGATGGCTTTGGCAGGATCAGCGATCACGTCTTTCGCGCCTTTGGCGAAAGCGGCCAAGAAGGCTTTGAGGGCGGCGGGGTTCTCTTTAATCAGCTTAGGTGAGGCGATGATCGCGTTGCCATACAGCTTCACACCCAAGTCTGGGTATTGCATGACCACCACGTCATCTGCTTTCACGCCACGGGCTTCGATGTTGAGCAAAGAAGTGAAGGTGAAGCCGGTGATGGCGTCCACATCACCGCGCACCAGCATGGTTTCGCGCAATGGGGGGTCCATCGAGACCCAAGTCACAGTGCCCACTTTGTTTTCTTTGGCGAAGATGGGGAATGCGCGACGGCCTGCGTCAAACACGGGGGCGCCCAGCTTTTTGCCAGCCAGATCGGCGGGAGTTTTGATGCCAGACTTTTTCAGGGCCATCACCGAAGCGGGGGTGTTGTTGTAGACCATCATCACGGCCACAGGCTTGTTGGGTGCGTCAGGGTTGTTGGCGTGGAACTCCATCAAGGCCGCCAAGTCAGCAAAGCCTACGTCGTAAGCGCCAGACGCCACGCGGTTGACCGCACCACCAGAACCGTTGCCGGCGTCCACTGTCACATCGAGCTTGGCATCTTTGAAATAGCCTTTAGCAGCAGGCACCAAGAAGAACGCGGATGGGCCTTCAAAACGCCAGTCGAGTTGAAACTTGAGGGGGGTGGTCTGTGCCGAAGCGCCTGCAAAACTGGCGGCCAATGCCAAGCCGAGGGCGGTTTTGATGAAGGTGCGTTTGATCATGTGTGCCTCTGAAAAACAAAATGAATGAAGGAGCGATGTATACGACCTTGCAATAAAGGTGCCCGCTATAAGCCCCCGTTTGCGTCGCGCTGGAGGCAAATTGTGCGCGAGTTTGGTTTGTATACAAGCTGACGATGCACCAACGCGGTGAGGTGCACTTTTGCGGTGCGTGAGTGGTGGTTTCGAGCAAGCAACAAAAAAGCCAGCACTTAGGCTGGCTTTTGTGTGTGCGAAAAGCGGGAGTGCTTATTCGGCTTCCACTGCATTGTGGTGTTGTGCCGATTTGAGTTTGCCCCAGGCCAACACAATCACGGCACCTGTTGCTGCTGCGGCCAAGTGAAACCAAGAGTTGGCTGCGCCAAACTCTTTCAACACCACGTCGTTGGCCACGGTTTCGCCGCCTACCCAGCCAATCAAGCAAGCGCCCAAGGTGATGATGATGGGGAAGCGTTCCATGAGCTTGATCATCAAGGTACTGCCGAAGATGACCAAGGGGATGCTGATGGCCAAGCCAATGATGAGCAACAGTTCATCGCCCTTAGCTGCAGCTGCCACAGCAATCACGTTGTCCAAACTCATCACCAAGTCGGCGATCAAGATGGTGCGGATGGCTGCAAACAAGTTGCTGTGCTCGCTGGCTTCTTCGTCGCTCTCTTCTTCAGCTTCAAGCAATTGCGCGCCAATCCAAAGCAACAACAAGCCACCCACGATTTGCAGGTATTCCAAAGTCATCAACTTGGCGGCCACCACAGTCAGACCAATACGCAACACCACAGCGGCACCAGAGCCAAACATGATGGCTTTTTTCTGTTGTTCGGGTGGCAAGCTGCGAGCAGCCAATGCGATCACAACGGCGTTGTCGCCTGACAAGATGATGTTGATCCAAATAATCAGCATCAGGCCTAACCAGAAGTCAGTGCTTTGAAGTAGTTCCATGTTTTGTTTGCTCCAGACAATGGGGGGAATGTTGTTTTGCGATCCACAGATGGGGATGCTTTTTTGATCAGCGAGTGTAACTGTGCGCTATCGCACGCCTTGTTGGTATTACTGCTTATGTGACGCACCCTAGGCGCCGCAAGGTTTGTCGGCAAATAAAAAGCCCGCCAATTTGGCGGGCTTTTGATCCGATGTCGCGGGATGATCAGTGGCTGTCTGCTTGACGAGCCGCTGCAACAGCCGCTGATTCGTCTTCAGAGGCACCGTTGAAGAACAGGTTCAACAACACCGCAGAGAGAGAGGCCAACAAGATGCCAGACTCAATCAGTGGGTGCAGGTTGTGGGGCATCCATTGCTTGAAGTTGGGGGCGATCAGCGGAATCATGCCGATGCCGATGGAGATGGCCACGATCAAGCTGTTGAAGCGGTTGTTTTTGAAGTCCACGCCGCCCAAGATGCGAATGCCGGTGGCGGCCACCATGCCAAACATCACCAAGCCAGCGCCGCCCAAGACGACGGTGGGGAGCGATTCAACCAAAGCCGCCATCTTTGGAATCACGCCCAAGATGATGAGGATGATGCCGCCGGCCACGCACACAAAGCGGCTCTTCACGCCAGTGACGGCGACGAGACCCACGTTTTGCGAGAAGCTGGTGTAGGGGAAGGTGTTGAAGATGCCGCCAATCAGCGTGCCCAAACCATCGGTGCGCAAACCACGGGTCAGCGCAGGACGGTCCACATGGCGGTCGGTCATTTCACCCAAGGCCAAGAACATGCCGGTCGATTCGATCATCACCACGATCATCACCAAAGTCATGGTGAGGATGAGCACGGGGTCAAACACAGGCATGCCAAACTGGAATGGTGTGACGAGGCCAAACCACTCGGCCTTGCCCACTTTGTCAAAGTTCATCAAACCCATGCTCGTAGCCACTATGCCACCAATGATGATGCCCAAGAGCACTGAGATGTTGGCGATGAAGCCTTTGGCGTATTTGGAAATCAACAAGATGGAGGCCAGCACCAAAGCGGCAATGCCTACGCCAGTGAGGTCAGCGTATTTGGGGTTGGGCATCTTGGCCAGCAGGGCCAAATCTTTGGGTACTGCTGGCAAGGTAGAGCCAGGCGCAGAAGCAGCAGCTGCCGCGTCAGCCAGCCACTTGGCGTGTTCTGGGTTGACGATGGATGGTGCAGTGGGGCCAAAGGGGTTGCCAAAAATCCAGTTGATGCCAATGCGCATCAAGCTGATGCCGATGACAGCAATGATGGTGCCCGTGACCACGGGTGGGAAGAAGCGCAACATGCGGCTGACCAGCGGTGCAATCAGCATCGAGATGGCACCCGCGCCCATGATGGCGCCGAAGATCAGTTGTGCGCCGGTGTCGCCGGGATTGGCGTTGGCCATGGCCACCATCGGTGCGACGGCAGCAAAGGTCACGCCCATCATGACGGGCAGGCGAATGCCAAACCATTGGGTCGCGCCCCACGACTGGATGAGGGTGACCAAGCCACACACAAATAAGTCAGCAGAAATGAGCATGGCCACTTGTTCGGGGCTGAGTTTGAGGGCTCGGCCCACGATGAGTGGCACAGCCACAGCGCCTGCATACATGACGAGCACGTGTTGCAAGCCGAGCGCGGCGAGCTTGCCTGTGGGCAGGCGCTCGTCGACGGGATGGGTAGATTGGGTCATGGGTAACTCCTTAAAGGATTTTTTGCATGCAAAACTGTATACAAAATTGACTTGTTGGATGTTACGGAGAAACCCTATTTTTTGCTTTTGTTTTGCTGGGCTCGCTGTAGGCGCAGGCAGTGGGCAGGTTCCTCATGCTGGGGTACCAGAAATCGTCACCTGCCCACTGCCTTCACCTACAGACTGTGGCTAGCAGTTTTTTAGATGAAACAGTTGAGCTGCTTGGGTGCGGCGGCCGACGATTTCTGGTACTCCAGCATGAGGAGGCCGCCGTGCCCAAGCGGCGCAACCCCCTCCGGAGCGAACCTCTCACGAGCGAAAAGACTTAGCTCAACAAATCCAGCAAAGTACGAGCCACAACTTTGGTCGCCCGACGCACATCTTCCAACATCACACGCTCATCGTTGCGCTTGGCGTGGCTCTCGAGTACGGTGCGAGGCCCCGCGCCGTAGATGACGCCGGGAATGCCCTGTGCCACATACAAACGCACATCGGTGTACAGCGGCGTGCCCACAGCGGGGATGGCCTCGCCAAACAATTCACCCCCGTGTTTTTGAATGGCATCCACCAAAGGCTTGTTGCCAGCCAGCGGCACCATGGCCTTGGCGAGCAAGAGGCGTTTGATGTCGACCTTGAGCTGCTTGCCGCCACGTGGAGGGTTGAATGAAGCGGCTGCGTCTTCGATGGTTTGACGGATGGACGTTTCCACCTCGACTGGGTTTTCTTCTGGAATCATGCGACGGTCGAGTTTGAACACGACCTTGCCCGGCACCACGTTGGTGTTGGTGCCGCCGCTGATTTGGCCCACGTTCAGGTAAGGGTGGGTGATGCCTTCAATCTTGGAGGTTGTTTTTTTGTAGTCCTCATTGAGCGCATGCAAGGCGTTCAAGATGTGCACCGCGCCTTGCAGCGCATCGGTGCCGCTGTCGGGAATGGCAGCATGCGCCATTTCGCCTTGCACGGTGACTTCCATTTGCAGGCAGCCGTTGTGCGCGGTGACCACTTGGTAGCTGAAGCCCGCAGCAATCATCAAGTCGGGTTTGGTGAGCCCGTGCGACAGTAACCAACCTGGGCCTTTTTCGCCGCCGAACTCTTCGTCGTAGGTGAAGTGCAACTCAACGCCACCTTTCAAAGGCAAGCCCAATGATTCGAGTGCGCGTGTGGCAAAGGTGAAGGTCGAGAAATCGCTTTTGCTCACCGCCGTAGCTCGGCCGTACATGGCGCCGTTTTCAATCTCAGCGCCGTAGGGCTTGTGCGTCCAGCCTTCTCCGGGAGGAACCACATCGCCGTGGGCGTTGAGGGCAATCGTTTTGCCGCCATCGGCAAACTTGCGACGCACGATGAGGTTGGTGATGCTTTCCAAACCATAGGCTTTGACTTCGTCGGCGGGTACGGCGTGCTTTTCTGCCTCGTAACCAAACGTGTGTAGCAGCTCGGCGGTGCGCTCGGCGTGGGGCGCGTTGTTGCCGGGCGGGGTGTCGGTGGGGACTTGTACCAAGGCTTGCAAGAACTTCACTTGCTCGTCAAAGTGCGCGTCAATCCAAGCGTCGAGTTGGGCGTATGGGGTTGGGCTCATGGTGTGTCTCTGGTTGTTGTTCGTGATGCGCAGGCTTTAAGCGTGCGTGTTGTGCAGCAAGTGCATGAAGGCGTCGATGACCAGTTGCATGTCATCGCTGGTGGTGCTCTCCAGCGGGTTGTGGCTGATGCCTGCGTTTTGGCCGCGCACAAACAACATGGCTTGTGGCATGACTTCGTGCAGCTTCATCGCATCGTGGCCCGCTCCGCTGGGCAGGTGGAACACGGGGACGCCCAAGCTTTGCACGGCGTGTTCCCATAAGGCTTGCAGCTTGGCGTCGCTCGGTGCAGCGCTGGCGCGCATGGTTTCTTCGAGGGTGTAGTGCAAGCCACGGCGTTCGCAAATGGCTTTGAGTTCGGCCAACACATCGTGCATCAGGCTGTCGCGCAATGCATCGGTGGTGGCGCGCAAGTCGAGGCTGAATTGACAGCGTCCGGGCACCACGTTGATGGAGCCATTGGGCACGGTGAGCATGCCGATGGTGCCTACCAAGTTAGGTTCTTGGGCTGCGCGCTTTTCAACGTACAACGCAAGTTCGGATACAGCGGTGGCCGCATCACGGCGGCGATCCATCGGCGTGGTGCCTGCGTGGCTGGCCATGCCCACCACTTCGCCCACAAAGCGCACGCTGCCGTTGATGGAGGTGACGATGCCCAGTGGAATGTCCAGCTCATTGAGCACAGGGCCTTGTTCGATGTGAACTTCCACAAAGCCCAAATACTCAGCTGCGTTGCGCGTGAGCTTTGGGATGTCTTCAATCTTCAAGCCCGCTTCGCGCATGGCTTGGCGCATGGTGATGCCGTCGGCATCTTGTTGGTCCAGCCACTCGTGTTTGAAGTCACCCACCAAGGCGCCAGAACCGAGGAAAGTGGCTTTGTAGCGTTGGCCTTCTTCTTCGGCAAAGGCCACCACTTCGAGGTTGAAGGGCAAACGCTTGCCCGCACGGGCCAGCTCACGCACGCAGGCCATGGGCACGAAGATGCCCAGGCGGCCGTCGTACTTGCCGCCGTTGCGCACGGTGTCGTAGTGCGAGCCGGTCATCAAAGTTTTGGCGTTGTGTGATGTTGCTTTGTAAACACCCACCACGTTGCCCACCGCGTCGATGCGCACCTCGTCAAAGCCGCAGGCCTTCATGCCCAGCTCAATCGTGCGGGCGCATTTCAGGTGCGCGTCGGTCAGGTAAGTGACGGTGAGTTCTTCGCGTGCAGCGTGCGGTGCGTGTTTGTTCATCGCACCCACATCGCTGAACTGGGCCAGCCATTCGTGCCAGTCCCACACCTCGTGGCCCAGCGCGGGTTCGTAGCCGAGCTTGTCGTTCAAGCGAATCTCCACGATGCGGTGGATGTTGCGCAAGCACTCGGCCAGTTCGTAGTCGGGGTGGTTGTGCAGGCGGCGCTCAAAGGTGCTGATGATTTGCTGCTTGTTGAGGCCAGAGCCGCGTGGACCGCGCACCGCCAAGATGAAGGGGAAACCAAACTTGGCGTTGTAGCTGGCGTTGAGCTGTTGGATGTGGGCAAACTCTTCTGGCGTGCAATTGGTGAGGCCTGCTTTAGTTTGCTCGTTGGTGGATTCAGCGGTGAGGCTTTTGCTTACCATTGCTTTGCCTGCCAACTCGGGGTGGGCACGCACCAGGGCGAGTTGCGGTTCTCGGCCTGCATGTTCAAGCACCTTGACCATTGCATGCTTGAGCGCGGCGGCAGATGCGAAAGGGCGCATGTCCAAGGCTTGCGCGGCAATCCAATCGGAGTGCTCGTACAAGCCTGTGAGCAAAGCCGCAGCTTCGGCGTGGGGCAGGTTGTTGATTTGGTTCAGCGTGATGGTGCTCATGTCGGTGTCCTGCTGTTTAGTTGCCACTGTAGGGATGCACTTGTTTCCAATGGCGCGCGATGTCGATGCGGCGTGCCACCCACACGCGGTCGTGCTTAGCAATGTGGTCTAAAAACTTTTGCAGTGCCACGATGCGGCCGGGCTTGCCGAGCAAGCGGCAGTGCATGCCGATGCTCATCATCTTCGGAGCTTCATCACCCTCGGCGTACAGCGCATCAAAGCTGTCGCGCAAATACACAAAGAAATCTTCTGCTTGGCTAAAGCCTTGGGGCAATGCAAAGCGCATGTCGTTGCAGTCGAGCGTGTAGGGCACGACGAGTTGCGGCACGACGTCGCCATTGGTTTTTTGGACCTTCATCCAAAAGGGCAGGTCTTCGCCGTAGTAGTCGCTGTCGTATTCAAAGCCGCCATGGTCGGCCACGAGGCGGCGGGTGTTAGGGCTGTCGCGGCCGGTGTACCAGCCAGCGCCGTGAATGCTGTTGCCGTGTGTGGTGCTTGTGAGGCGTTCGATGATGTCGATGCCTTGCTTCATGTGCGCACGTTCGGTGGCTTCGTCAATGGTTTGGTAGTTGATCCAGCGGTAGCCGTGGCAGGCAATTTCATGGCCGAGTTCCACAAACGCGGCAGTGAGTTCGGGGTGGCGTTCGAGCGCCATGCTCACGCCAAATATGGTGAGGGGCAGGCCGCGTTTTTCAAACTCGCGCAAGATGCGCCACACGCCCACGCGTGAGCCGTATTCGTAAATGCCTTCCATGCTCAGGTGGCGGTCGGGAAAGCTGGGCGGATTGAACATCTCGCTCAAAAACATTTCGCTGCCAGCATCGCCATGCACGGTGGCGTTCTCGCCGCCTTCTTCGTAGTTGAGCACAAACTGCACCGCAATGCGGGCTTGGTTGGGCCATTGCGCGTGCGGCACTTGGCGGCCATAGCCCACCAAGTCGCGGGGGTAGGCGGCCGTGCTGTCGTAGGTGGCGTTGGGGTTTGACATGCAATTTCTCCTTAGGCCAGCGCCATGGCGATGTCGTTGCTCGGCACTTTGCGGTCCAGGGCCAAGCCTTCTTCCACGTTGCGCAAATGTTCGTCCATCAGCTTGACGGCCAAGTCTTCGTCTTTGGCAGCGATGGCCTTCAAAATTTCAGCGTGCTCTTCGGCAGAGTGTTCGGCGGCATTGCTGCTTTGGTACATCAGGGTGATGAGGGCGCAGCGTGAAATCAACTCGCTCAGAATTTGCGCCAACACTTGGTTGCCCATCAACTCGGCCATGCGCACGTGGAAGTCGCCCAGCAGGTCGGTGCGGCCCGGCACATCGCCACGGCTGACGGCGGCTTTTTCGTCGGCCACGTGTTCTTTGAGGGCTTTGATTTGTGCGGGGGTGACGTTGCGCACAAAGCTGCGTGTCATCTCTGCCTCAATCATGCGGCGCACGGCAAACACTTGGCGCGCTTCGTCGGAAGAGGGCGTGGCCACAAACGCGCCGCGTGCGGGCTCCATGCGGATGAGGCGCTTTTGCACGAGTTGAAACAGCGCTTGGCGAATGAGGGTGCGTGACACGCCAAAGTGGTCGGCCAGTTTTTGCTCGGCCAGTTTGGTGCCGGGGTGCAGGCGGTGCTCCACAATGGCTTTGGTGAGAGCATCCACAATGCTGCGGGTGGCGGTTGAGCTGTCCATTTGAGGTCTCCGGCAAATTCACTTGAGTCCATGATAGACCCAAATGCAAAAATTGTATACACTTTCAGTCGACCAAGTCGGTCGCTAACCATTTTCGGAGCATTTCATGGGATTGAGCACACATGTTTTAGACACCATGCACGGCGGACCCGCAGCCGGTATGAAAGTGTCCCTGTTCACCACCACCGAGGACGGCCAAGCCACGTTGGTCAAATCGTTCACCCTGAACCACGATGGTCGCAACCCTGACGGCCTGCTGTACGACAACGACAGCTTGAAAAAAGGCACCTACCGCTTGGTGTTTGATGTGAAGGGCTACTTTGCCGCCAAGAAGGTTGAATTGCCTGAGCCCAATTTCTTGAATCAAGTCAGCCTTGACTTTGGCGTGGCCCACACCGACCAGCACTACCACGTGCCATTGTTGGTGAGCCCTTGGAGCTACTCGACCTACCGCGGCTCTTGAGTCCAACTTACGGGTAACTCCCGTCAAACTTTCATATAAACACGCCAATATCACCAATAATGATGAATTAATCAATTTACTCGTTATTGGAGATTTCGTTTGGAAAAGTTTGATGTCTGCGTGATTGGCGCCGGTCCATCCGGTTTTGCGGCGGCCATGCGCGCCATCGACTTTGGCAAGCGTGTGGCGCTGGTGGAGCGCAACAAGGTAGGCGGCGCTGGCATTTTTGACGGTGCCTTGTCATCCAAAACCTTGTGGGAACTGTCTGAGAGCTATCAACTCACGCACAACACCAACTTGGGCTACACGGTGTATGACTCAGAGGTGCATTTCTCTAGCGTGATGCACCAAGCCCACCGCGCCGTGGCTGAAAAGCATGTGCAGCTCAAGAAGCAAATTTCCTATTTCCAAAAAACAGGCCAGCTGAGCTTTTTCAACGGCCACGCCAAATTCGCGTCTAAAAACGAGATTGACATCACCGATGCCGAAGGCGCCAAACAAACCATTTGGGCCGAGAACACCGTGATGGCCGTGGGCAGCCGCCCGCGCTATTTGCCCAACATCCCGATTGACGAAAAAATCATCCTCACCAGCGATGGTGTGTCGTCGTTGCCCGACTTTCCAAAGAGCATCGTCATCTTGGGTGCGGGTGTGATTGGTTGTGAATTCGCCACCATCTTCTCGAACTTTGGCAAAACCAAGGTGTTCTTGATCGACAAAGAAGAGCGCATCTTGCCCTTTGAAGACGAAGACATTTCACATGCCGTGGCTGCCAACTTGGAAGACAACGGCGTGATGATTCACCACGGTGCTTCGCTTGAAAAAATGAGCATCGTGGACGGCAAGGTCGAGTACGTGCTTAACTACAAAGATGGTCGTCGCGAAACCCACACCGTTGAAAAAGCTTTGATTTCTGTGGGCCGCGTGTCCAACTGCGAAAACCTCGGACTCGAAGCCGCTGGCGTGGTGTTGAACGACCGTGGTTGCATTGACGACGAGCACACCCGTTCCAACGTGCCCAATATTTACGCGGTGGGTGACTTCACAGCCGATATCTCCTTGGTGAACGTGGGCGAACTCGAAGGTCGCCACGCGGTGGAGCGCATGTTTGGCAAACCTAAGCGCGAGCTGGTGTACGAAAACATTTCCACCATCATGTTCCTGAACCCCGAGGTGGCCTCGGTCGGTTTGAACGAAACCCAAGCACGCAGAAAGAAAGTTCCCTATCGCATTGCCATCATGCATTACCGGTACGTCAGCCGTGCGATTGCCATGCACAAGTTGGACGGTTTCTTCAAAATCTTGGTGTCAGACGACGACGAGATGAAGATTTTGGGCATGCGCGTGATGGGGCCTCATGCCTCGAGCACCATCATGGCGGTGGCGTTGATGATTTCCATGGACATTGGCATTGAGCATTTGGCCGAACTCATCTTCCCGCACCCCTCGATTCCAGAAGGTATCCAAGAATGCGCCCGTATGTTGATGCGCAATTCGATTGTGAAACCAGAGGTATTCAATTTGGACGTGCGCTGCTACCGCGTGGACGCCGAAGGCCGCATCGAAGACATGTGAGGTACGAATTTGGGGTCGTCCAACACGGGGATGGCCTCAAATATTTGTATACCAAGCAGCATACTTGGTGCAGATGTGGGGTGCATGTCACTAAAATCTGCGGTTCTTTCCCCAGATTTCCACACCCCACACCATGACCCAAGTCACCAACACCGTGCGCTTTGTGCTCGACGGCAAAATTGTCGAAGCCCAAGGCGCCCGTCGCACCACCACCGTTCTTGATTACCTGCGTGAGCAGCTCCACCGCACCGGCACCAAAGAAGGTTGCGCCGAGGGCGACTGTGGCGCCTGCGTGGTGATGGTGGGTGAACTCAATGCCGCTGGCACGGGCGTGGACTATGTGGCCACCAACGCGTGTATCCAGTTGCTGCCTTCGCTCGATGGCAAATCCATCAAGACCGTGGAGAGCTTGAAGAAGGCCGACGGCACTTTGCACCCCGTGCAAGACGAGATGGTCAAGTGCCACGGCTCGCAGTGCGGTTTCTGCACCCCAGGCATCGTGATGAGTTTGGTGAACTTGGTGCAAACCAACACCTCGCCCGTGCGTCAAGAAATCACCGATGCCCTGAGCGGTAACTTGTGCCGCTGCACTGGCTACGCACCCATCATCGATGCGACAGCCAAAGCGTGTGAAAAGAAAGCAGCCTTGAAGGTGGACGATAGCGCTGACCTGCCGCTGCTCAAAGAAATCAAGCGAGCCAGCACACCGACCATGAGCCTAGAAGGCGACATCATCGTCCAGCCCGTGGTGCGCACCAAGAAGGGCAACGAATTTGTGTCACCCGCCACCTTGGCGGAAGTGGCTGACTATTTGGTCAAGCACCCCACCACTACTTTGCTGGCAGGCAGCACCGAAATTGGTTTGCAAGTGAACAAGCAGTTCGCGCGTCCTGACCACATCATGTACTTGGGCAACGTCAAAGAACTGCGCCAAGTGGCTGAGACCGACAAAGCTTGGCGCATTGGTGCAGCGGTGTCGTTGACCCAAGTGGAAGCGTTGGTGGCCAAGGCCTACCCTGACTTTGCCGAAGTGCTGCGCCGCTTTGGTTCGCCTCCCATCCGCTCCACCGCCACCTTGGCAGGCAACATCGCTAACGGTTCGCCCATCGGCGACTCCATGCCTTGCTTGCTGGCGCTGGGTGCCAACCTGGTGCTGCGCCGTGGCGAGAAGACCCGCAACGTGCTGCTGGAAAACTTCTACACCGGCATGAAGAAAAACGTGCTCGAAGCCGGTGAGTTCATTGAAGCGGTTGAGTTGCCCAAGCCAGTGGCGGGTCAAGTGTTCCGTGCACACAAGGTGAGCAAGCGTTTTGAGCAAGACATTTCGGCCACCTGTGCGGCCATCAGCTACACGCTCAAAGGCGGCAAGTTGAGCGGCGTGAAGCTGGCCTACAACGGCCTGAGCCCATTCCCTGCGCGTGCGCCTCAATTGGAAGCGGTGCTTGAAGGCAAATCGCCAGCCGACGTGAAAGCGGCTGATTTGGATGCTGTGATTGCTTCTAGCTTCACCGCTCGCGACGGTCTGCGCGCTACATGGGCGTACCGCGCTTTGGTGGCCCGTAACTTGGTGCTTGAATTCATTGAAGAACAAACGACGGAGGTGGCATAAATGAACGCTCCTACCAACCTGAAAAACCTTTTGCCTGCCTCTCACATTCAGCAGGGCACTGACGTGGTCCACGAGTCCGCGCACTTGCACGTCACCGGCACAGCCACTTACATCGACGACATCCCTGAGCATGCAGGCACCTTGTATGCCGCGATCATCCAGTCTCCCGTGGCGCACGGTGAATTGATGGGCGACGGCATTGACCGCGAAGCTATCCTCAAAGAGCACGGCGTGGTGGCGGTCTACACCGCCAAAGACATTCCGGGTGAAAACAACTGCGGCCCCATCGTCCATGACGACCCCTTCCTCGCCGCAGGCAAGGTCGAGTTCGTTGGCCAAGCCGTCGCTGTGGTCGTGGCGCGTGACATGCTTTATGCCCGCGAGGCCGCCAAAAAAGCCAAGGTGTTGGTGAAAGAGCTCAAGCCCATCTTGACCGTGGAAGAGGCGATGGAAGCAGGCAGCTTCATCATGCCGCCCAAGGGCATCACACGCGGCGACGCTGCTGCTGCCATTGCGAATGCACCTCACAAAATCAAAGGCACCACCCGCACCGGTCAGCAAGAGCAGTTTTATCTGGAAGGCCAGATCACCTACGCGGTGCCCAAGGAAGACGGTCAGCTCACCCTGTACGTGTCGACCCAACACCCGGACGGCAACCAACGCGAAGCTGCACACGCCCTGAACCTGCATACCAACGACGTCGAAGTGATTTGCCGCCGCATGGGCGGTGGCTTTGGGGGTAAAGAAGGTAACGCCAGCATCTTCAGCCAAAGCGCTGCACTGGCCGCGCACAAGTTGGGCAAGCCCGTCAAGCTGCGCGTGAACCGCGACGACGACATGACCATCACCGGCAAACGTCACGACTTCCGTATCGACTACGAAGTGGGTTTTGACGACAACGGCCGCGTCTTGGGTGCGGACATCACGCTCATGTCTCGCTGCGGTTATAGCACCGACTACTCTGGCCCTGTGAACGACCGCGCTTGCTTGCACATCGACAACAGCTACCACATCCCAGCTTTGAAGCTGGTCAGCCACCGCTGCAAAACCAACACGCAAAGCGCCACCGCATTCCGTGGTTTCGGCGGCCCACAAGGCATGTTCGGCATCGAAACAGTGATGGACGAGATTGCGATGACTTTGGGCAAAGACCCCTTGGAAGTGCGCAAGCTCAACCTCTACAAAGACCCCGCCATCAGCGGCACGCCCGACACCATGACCACCCAATACAACCAGCTCATCGAAGACTGGGTGGGTGACAAGGTGATCGCGCAGGTCGAACACGAATCCAAATACGCCGAGCGCCGCGCAGCGGTGCAAGCCTTCAACGCCAAGAGCAAAACACGCAAGCGTGGTTTGTCGCTCGTGCCTTTGAAGTTCGGCATCAGCTTCACGGCCACCCACTTGAACCAAGGCGGCGCGCTGCTGGTGGTGTACATGGACGGCTCGGTGAGCTGTAACCACGGTGGTACCGAAATGGGCCAGGGCCTCAACACCAAGATGGCGCAGGTGTGTGCCGATGGTTTGGGCATCAGCGTGGACCATGTGCGTATCACCGCCACCGACTCACAAAAAGTGCCTAACGCTTCAGCCACCTCCGCATCAAGCGGTGCTGATATCAACGGCGCGGCCATCATGAACGCGACTGCGCAAATGCGCGAGCGTTTGAAGCCTGTGGCCGCCCGCATGCTGGGTTGTGCAGCCGAAGAAGTGAACTTTGCCAATAACGAAGTGCACGGTGGCGGCAAGTCCGTCAAGTGGGCCGACGTGACCAAGCAAGCGTGGCTGGACCGCGTGGGCTTGAGCGTCACCGGCTTCTACATGACGCCCGAAATCAAATACGACTTCACTACGCTCAACGGTCGCGCTTTCTATTACTACTGTTACGGCGCTGCTGTGAGCGAAGTGGAAATCGACACCCGCACGGGCGAGTGGTGGCTCAAGGCCGTGGACATCGTGCACGACGTGGGCCGCAGCATCAACCCTGCACTCGACAAGGGCCAGATCGAAGGCGCGTATGTGCAAGGCATGGGCTGGCTCACCATGGAAGAGTGCATTTGGGATAAGAAGGGCAAGCTGCTCACACACGGCCCCAGCACCTACAAGATTCCGGTGGCGGGCGACATTCCTGAACACTTCAAGGTGTCTTTGTTCGACAACGCCAACGTCAAGCCCACGCCGTTCAACAGCAAGGCCACGGGCGAACCACCGTTGATGCTGGGCCTGTCTGCCTTCTTCGCCTTGCGCGATGCGGTGGCGGCCAGCGCCGACCACAAAGCGGTGGTGCACATGGACGCACCCGCCACGCCTGAGCGCATCTTGATGGCCTGCGAAGCTGTCAAGGCCAAGGCCGCGGCTTAAACCCTAAGTGCCACGCCACACTGCTGAGTTACTGAACCAACTCCAACATGCCGATGGCGTGTTGGTGTCGGTTGAGAGCGTGCAGGGCTCTGGCCCCCGTGAGGTGGGCGCTTGGATGGCGGTGTTTTCGCAGACTTTGGTGAACACCATTGGGGGCGGGCACTTGGAGTTTCAGGCCATCATTGAGGCGCGTGCTTTGTTGTCGCGACCCGCGCATGTCAACGTGCCATCCGCCAACGGCAACTTGGCATCAACCCCCACCCACGAAGACAACGCGCTCACCACGCGCTATGCCCTTGGCCCCGCCTTGGGCCAGTGCTGCGGCGGCGTGGTGCATTTGAAGTTTGAACGCATCAGCGCGGCAGACGCACCCGCACTCAAGCAACGCTTGCTGGCCAACGGTCAACCGCTGGCACTGTTTGGTGGTGGCCATGTGGGCCGTGCTTTGGTGAACGTGCTCAGCACCTTGCCCTACAACGTGCAGTGGATTGACAGCCGCGACGAAATCTTCCCCGCGCATCTACCGCCCAACGTGGTGTGCGAACACTCCGACCCTGTGCACGCGGCGGTGGCCGATGTGCCCAGCGGTGCCAGCGTGCTCATCATGAGCTTCAGCCATGCGGAAGATTTAGATGTGGTGGCTGCTTGCTTGAAGCGTCAACGCTTGCATGGTGATTTGAAATTTGTGGGCCTCATCGGTAGCAAAACCAAGTGGGCCACGTTTCAACATCGCCTAGAAGCCAAGGGCTTTACCGCCGAAGAATTGGCTTTCATCACATGCCCCATCGGTGTGAGCGGTATCACAGGCAAAGAGCCCGAAGTCATTGCGGTGTCGGTGGCGGCGCAGTTGCTGCAGCAACGCTGAAGTTTGTATGCAAGGGGCTCAGCCCCATTCCTAGAATGAATTGAACAAGGCATGCGTATTGCGTGGTTTGTTTCAGTTGTTCACGTTCTAGAAAAGGCCTGCACATGAAAACAATCGCCATCATCGGCGGCGGCATCACCGGTGTCACCACCGCGTATGCCTTGGCCAAGCGCGGCTTTACCGTGACTTTGTTTGAACGTCACCGTTACGCCGCGATGGAAACCTCGTTTGCCAATGGCGGCCAGCTCTCGGCTTCGAACGCCGAGGTGTGGAACAACGGGGCCACTATCCTGAAGGGCCTCAAGTGGATGCTCAAAAACGATGCACCGCTGTTGGTCAACCCTGCACCGACTTGGCACAAATTGTCTTGGTTTGCCGAGTTCATCGCGGCCATGCCCCATTACGAACGCAACACCATCGAGACCGCACGCTTAGCCGTGGCCGCCCGCGAGCACTTGTTTGCATGGGCTGTCCAAGAGGGCATTGACTTTGACCACAAGCGCGAAGGCATCTTGCACATCTACCGCGACAAAAAAGGCTTTGACCACGCAGGCCAGGTGTCGGTCATGTTGGCCAAAGGTGGTTTGCCGCGTCGTGCTGTGACACCTGGCGAGATAAAAGCAATTGAGCCCACCTTGGCTGGCACGTATTACGGTGGGTATTTCACTGAGAGCGATTCCACAGGCGATATTCACAAGTTCACCCACGGCTTGTCGTTGGCTGCTGCGCGCTTAGGCGTGCACACTTTGTACGAGCAAGACGTGTCGCAGGTCAGCACCAATGGCCAGCAAGCCGTGATCACCGTAGGCGAGGGCGCTGCCCAAACCGTGCACACCTTTGATGGCGTGGTGGTGTGTGCCGGTGTGGCCAGCCGTCACTTTGCAGCGCAGTTGGGCGACCGCGTGAACATTTACCCCGTCAAAGGCTATTCCATCACTGTGAACTTGCGCGACGAAGCCAGTCAAGCGGGCGCGCCGAATGTCAGCCTGCTCGATGACGAAACCAAGCTCGTCACCAGCCGTTTAGGGGTGGACCGTTTCCGTGTGGCGGGCACCGCCGAGTTCAACGGCATAGACCGCGACATTCGCGATGACCGCATTCAACCACTCATCCGCTGGGTTGAGGAGTGCTTCCCCAGCATCAATACCCGCTCGGTTGTACCGTGGGCGGGCTTGCGCCCCATGATGCCCAACATGATGCCTCGCGTGGGCAAGGGTGTTGCACCCAATGTCTTTTACAACACGGGCCACGGCCATTTGGGCTGGACTTTGTCGGCCATCACAGCTGACATGGTGGCAGGGGTTGTGGCAGGCGCCTTGCCATAAGCCACGCTAGGGTTTGCCCCGAAACATTCAGCTTTGTTTGGCGACAAATTTTGTATACACTTCGTGTCACCTGTCGCAGCGGAGCAGGCCTTGATGTCGAGGCCTTGTTCGCGACCCTCGTGTCATTCACAGCGCCCGCAGTGGTGAATGGCAAATTGCATCAAGTGACTGAGGTCTCGACATGGACGCATATTTCTTAGACTGGGCCAACCTGCTGTTGCGTTGGGTGCACGTCATCACCGCTATCGCGTGGATTGGCTCCTCGTTCTACTTTGTCTTCTTAGACAACAACCTCATCAAACCCAACTCACCCGACCTGCTGGAAAAAGGTGTGGACGGTGCCATGTGGGCCGTGCACGGCGGCGGTTTTTACAACCCCCAAAAGTACATGGTGGCGCCTAAGAAGATTCACACCAAGTTGCACTGGTTCTATTGGGAAAGCTATTCCACCTGGCTCACAGGCTTTGGCTTGTTCACCGTGTTGTACCTGTGGAACGCGAGCACCTTCTTGATCGACAAGTCGCTCATGGACTGGTCGCCCGCTGCGGCCATCAGCGCGGCTTTGGGTTTCTTGGTGGCGTTTTGGTTGATCTACGACACCGTGTGCCGCGTGTTTGGCTTCCGTGAAAACGGCGAACGCATTGTGGCCCTCACCATGATTGTGGTGGTGGCATTTGCCTCGTGGTTGTCGTGCCAGTTGTTCGCAGGCCGCGCCGCCTTCTTGTTGGTGGGCGCGATGATCGCCACCTCCATGAGTGCCAACGTGTTCTTCTGGATCATCCCTGGCCAACGCAAAGTGGTGGCCGCCATGACATCGGGCGTGGCGATGGACCCCAAAGAGTTGGCCACGCACGGCAAGCGCGGCAAGCAACGCAGCGTGCACAACACCTACTTCACGCTGCCCGTCATCTTTGCGATGCTGAGCAACCACTACAGCTTTCTGTACACGCACGACAACCACTGGATCATCTTGGTGATGATGATGTTGGCAGGCGCATTGATTCGCCAGTTCTTTGTGCAACGCCACGGTTACCACTTGGGCCGCGCCAAGAACCCACTGCCATTTGCGATTGCCGGTGTGGTGATTTTGCTCAGCGTGATTGTGTGGATGCGTCCTGCACCGTCTGCGACTGCACCCACGGCTGTGAATGAGGCACCTGTGACTTATGCCGAAGTGAGCCAAGTGTTCGCACAGCGCTGCTACATGTGTCACGGCGAGCAAGTGCAAATGAAAAACGTGCGCTTTGACACCCCTGAGGGTGTCAAGCAACACGCCTTGGGCATTTACCAACAAGCGGTGGTGACCAAGCAAATGCCGATGAACAACGCCACGGGCATCACCGAGGCCGAGCGCACGATCATCAAGCGTTGGTATGAGACAGGAGCCGCGCTGAGATAATCAGCGCCTATGACATTACGCCTGATGCTGGCTTTCGCCAGCGCTCTTTTTGGGGTTGCTGCGCAAGCAGGTGAAGTGACGGTGGCCGTCGCTGCCAACTTCACCGCCCCTATGCAAAAAATAGCACTTGCGTTTGAGCAAGATACCGGGCACAAAGCGCAGCTCGCGTTTGGCGCGACGGGCAAGTTCTACGCACAAATCAAAAATGGTGCGCCGTTTGCCGTGTTGTTGGCGGCTGATGACGAAACTCCTGCACGTCTAGAAAAAGAAGGCCTCGCTGTGGCAGGCGCGCGCTTCACTTATGCCACGGGACGCTTGGCGCTTTGGAGCAAAAGCCCTAACTTGGTGGATGAAAAAGGCGAGGTACTGCGTAGCAACAGTTTCAATAAGATCGCCATTGCCGATCCCAAGCTCGCACCCTATGGCATGGCGGCGATGGAAGTCATTTACAAGCTGGGTGTGCAAGCCAACGTGGTTCCGAAGCTCGTGCAAGGCGAAAGCATTGGCCAGACTTACCAATTCGTCAGTACCGAAAACGCGCAGCTTGGTTTTGTGGCCTTGTCGCAAATCTCAATCGGCGGTCGTATCACCCAAGGCTCTGCTTGGATCGTGCCGCAAAACATGCACGCGCCACTCAAGCAAGACGCTGTGTTACTCAACGCAGGCAAAGACAACGCCGCTGCACAAGCGTTGTTGAAATACCTGCAAGGCGATACGGCCAAAGCCATCATCACCCGCTACGGCTACGCCCTGTAAAGTGTGGGCATGCATTTAAGCGCCGAAGATTTCCAAGCCATTGCGTTGACGCTGCAGTTGGCCAGCGTCACCACCGTGTTGTTGTTGTTGCTGGCCACACCCGTGGCGTGGTGGCTGGCGCACACGCACTCGGCTTGGCGTGCGCCTGTGGCCTCGTTTGTTGCGCTGCCTTTGGTGTTACCGCCGACGGTGTTGGGTTTTTATTTGTTGGTGGCGCTCGGACCGAACGGTCCGATTGGTCAGTTCACACAATGGGCGGGTTGGGGCACCTTGGCGTTTAGTTTTTGGGGCTTGGTGTTGGGCTCGGTGGTGTACTCACTGCCATTCGCTGTGCAGCCGTTGGTCAATGCGTTTGAGGCCATGGGCCCGCGCCCCATGGAAGTGGCCGCCACCTTGCGAGCCAGCAAGTGGGATGCCTTCTTCACCGTGGCCGTGCCCTTGGCCAAGCCCGGTTTTGTGATGGCAGCCATGCTGAGCTTTGCGCACACCGTGGGTGAGTTTGGTGTGGTGCTGATGATTGGCGGCAACATCCCCGACAAAACGCGTGTGGTGTCTACCCAAATTTACGGCCATGTGGAAGCGATGGCGTACAGCCAAGCATATGGGCTTGCTGGTGTGATGTTGGTGTTCTCGTTTGTGGTCTTGTTGGGCTTGTCGTGGTTCAACCGTCGCTCGACGGGTCATTCAAATACCCGTCATCAAAAGGCGGGCACATGAACATCCATTTGCAGCTCGATCTGGCGCGTGCCGACTTTGATGTGTCGGTTGATGTGCAGCTTCCTGCGCACGGCATCAGCGTGATCTATGGCCCTTCGGGTTGTGGCAAAACCACCTTGCTGCGTTGCGTGGCTGGCCTAGAGCCACAAGCGCGTGGCGTGGTGCAACTGGGGCATGAGGTTTGGCAAGACGATGTCAACAACATTCGATTGCCCACGCACCAACGTGCCTTGGGTTATGTGTTTCAAGAAGCGTCCTTGTTTGACCACTTGGATGTGGCGGGCAACTTGGCTTATGGCCACCAACGTGCTGAAAAGCAAAGTCGCAACGCGATGAGCCAAGCTGTGGTGCAACAAACCATTGAGCTGTTGGGCATCGGCCATTTGCTCAAGCGCCGCAGCCACGAGCTGTCGGGGGGCGAGCGCCAACGCGTGGCCATTGCGCGCGCTTTGGTGGCGCAGCCGCGCTTGTTGTTGCTGGATGAACCCCTGGCCGCCCTCGACCATGCGCGCAAACAAGAAGTGTTGCCGTGGTTAGAAAAACTGCGTGACGACTTGAACATCCCGATGCTCTACGTCACCCATGCCGTAGACGAAGTGGCACGTTTGGCCGACACATTGGTGGTGATGAACGAAGGTCGCGTGCAAGCCAATGGCCCTGTGACTGAAGTTCTGGCGCAAACCGAGCTACCCGTGGTGGTGGGTGACGATGCGGGGGCATTGCTCACGGGACTCGTGCTGAACATCGACACCCAATGGCACTTGGCCCAAGTGGGCTTTGCCGGTGGTGCGCTGTGGGTGCGCGACAGTGGCTTGGCAGTGGGCCAAACCGTGCGCCTGCGCGTGCTGGCCCGCGACGTGAGTGTGACCTTGCACGAAGCCACACACACCAGCATTCAAAACCACGTGCCCTGCGTGGTGGACGCCATCGCACCAGATGCGCATCCATCGCAAGTACTACTGCGCTTGCGTTGTGGCGACACCGTGCTGCTGGCGCGCGTCACCGCGCGTGGTTTGCATGAGCTGGGGCTGCAGGTGGGTATGCCTGTGTGGGCGCAGGTGAAATCGGTGGCGCTGGTTAAATAAACGCTAGTGTTTGTGTACTTGCGGGCTTAGGCAGCCCCGCAAAATTGTGGAATCACAATAAGTAACTTATGTGTTACCATCAACATGCCAATCAAAGTAGAAGAGTATCTACGCGAGGATGCCTCTAGCCCTTACAAAATTTGGTTTGACAGCTTGCCTGCGCAAGCAGCTGCCAAGGTGACGGTGGCCAAGCTCCGCCTGGAGTTAGGCAACACGTCAAACATCAAGTGGTTTGATGGCATGGGCGAATACGTCATTGACTGGGGGCCGGGCTACCGAATTTACCTTGCCAAAAAAGGTGACACGCTCATCATTTTGTTTGGTGGTGGAACCAAGCGCGGGCAACAACGTGACATCGACAAGGCCAAAGTTTTGTTGGCTGAGTACAAAGCCCGTAAAAAGCAAAAGAGGTAAACATGGCACTGACCAGAAATTTCAAAGAAACCGTCATTCAACGCGTACAGACCGATGCATCGTTTGCACAAGCCTTGCTCGACGAAGCCGCTACTTTGTTTTTGAATGGCGAGCCGGAAACCGCACGCCTCATCTTGCGTGACCTCGTCAACGCCACCATTGGTTTTGAGCAACTCGCCACGCTCACCCACAAACCTAGCAAGAGCTTGCATCGCATGTTGTCGCCCACAGGCAACCCGAGTATGGACAACTTAGCAGCTATCTTTTTGGCGATGCGCGAGAAGCTGCGAGTGAGGTTGTCTGCCCACTCAGTGGCGGTTTAAAACCACCAAGCCGCCGCATAAGGAATCACCACCGCACCCACAATGCCGTGCAAGCCCATACCTAGGCTGGCGTAGGCGCCCGCTTGCGCGTGCACGCTGAATGCGCGTGAGGTGCCTATGCCGTGTGCGGCCACGCCGAGGGCAAAACCGCGTTGCCACCATTGCGTGACGCGCAACACATCAAGCACGTAGCGACCTAACACCGCACCCAAGATGCCGGTGCTCACCGCAAAGATGGCGGTCAAGGTGGGCGAGGCTTGCACGCGTTCGGCAATGCCCATGGCAATCGGCGCGGTGACTGACTTGGCCACCAGGCCGCGCACCAAGGATTCGTCCACACCCAACCAGCGAGCCATGCCCACCGCGGTGAACACCGAGGTCACACCACCTGCCACCAGTGACAGCAGCAACACGCCCATGCGCCCCTTGAGCGATGCAAAACCTTTGTAGATGGGAATCGCCAGCGACACCGTGGCCGTGCCCAACAAGAAGTGCACAAACTGCGCACCCTCGAAATACTTGGCATACGGCATGTCCAGCACGCTGATGCTGAGCGTGACCACCACCACCGCTATCAACACAGGGTTGGCCAGCGGGTTGCGCTGGCTGCGCTCGTACAGCGTGAGACCCAACAAATACGCACTCAGCGTCAGCACCAAAGCCAGCAGTGGGCTGCCCGAGAGGTAGACCCAAATGTCAGAGATGGGTGGCAACTGCGTTTGAAATTCGTTACTCATCGGTCGGCTCCTTCTTGGCCAACACCTTGAGCAAGCCCGCCGTCACCGCCACTGTGGCCACTACGCTCACCACGAGTGCTGCGCTGATGGCCCATGCGTTGGCTTGCAACACCGGCAAGTAAAGCACCACACCGACAGACGCGGGGATGAACAACAAACCCAAGTGCTGCAAGATGCTGCCGCCAACAAGGTCTATTGACGCAGGCACGTGGCCGCGCACACTGAGATACGCCAGCAACAGCACCAAGCCCAACACGGGACCGGGGATGAAGGGCAGGGCGAACTTAGAGACGAGTTCGCCGAGGGCTTGGAAGATGAAGAGTTGGACGAGGCCTTGAATCATGGCCTCAGTGTAGACAAGACATCGCCTGATAACTTGTCAAAACAGTTGTGATGAAAACAGAGGCGATTTATTGCGCTGCCAAGGCCAACTGCATCGCAAGCTGGTTATGTCGCTCAATCAACGGCCCCATGTCCACCGTTGCAATCTCACCCTTGCGCACCACCACACGGCCATTCACGATGGTGTAGTCCGCGTTGTCGCTGGCGCACAGCAGCAGCGCGCCCACGGGGTCATGCACGGCGCCGCCGGCCATGCTGAGTGTGTCGGTGCGGAACATCGCAATGTCGGCGCAATAGCCCTCTTTGATTTGCCCCAGTTCGTGGGCGCGGCCCAGTACTTCTGCGCCGCCGCGTGTGGCTAGGCGCAGGGCGTCGCGGGGTGTCATGTCGGAGGGCCCAAGGTCGCAGCCAAACACGGTGTGTCCGTTATCGACGCGCGGGGCGTCCAGCGCGCGGCCCACGCGTGCCAGCAGCATGGCTTGACGAGCTTCGTTCAACAAGTGCGCCGCATCGTTACTGGCACTGCCGTCTACGCCAAGGCCAATCGGCACTCCGGCGTCTAGCATTTTGCGCAGGGGCAAGATGCCGCTGGCCAATCGCATATTGCTGCACGGGCAGTGGGCAATGCCGGTGCGCGTGCGTGCAAACAAATACGTGCCTTCGTCGTCCAGCTTCACGC